>Ga0209567_10000169_pt1 | contig 34186 bp, 30 predicted proteins | sample COG_12_FD_184756 | JGI IMG/M metagenome (GOLD analysis project Ga0209567, IMG submission 184756) | Pelagic marine sediment microbial communities from the LTER site Helgoland, North Sea, for post-phytoplankton bloom and carbon turnover... | ecosystem: Environmental > Aquatic > Marine > Neritic... | reverse complement strand
TGGAAAGGTGCTAAAGAACGCTCTGCGCGATGCGCAGGATTCGATGTTCATCGAGGAGTAAGTCATGCCCGAAGCCGTGATCGTTTCAACCGCGCGGACGCCGATTGGCCGCGCTTTCAAGGGGTCGCTCATCGAAATGCGTCCCGACGACCTGGCCGCGATCGCAGTGAAAGCGGCTTTGGCCAAAGTTCCGAACCTCGACCCAGCCACGGTCGAGGACTTGATGATCGGGTGTGCGCAGCCGGCGGGGGAACATGGCTACAACATGGGGCGCGTCGTCAGCCTGCTCTCGGGTCTCGACTCACCGGGAACTACGGTGAACCGCTACTGCTCTTCATCGCTGCAGACGATTCGCATGGCGGCTCACGCGATCAAGGCCGGCGAAGGCGACGTATTCGTCGCAGCGGGCGTGGAGTGCGTCAGCCGCTTTGGTTTCGGCAAGTCCGATGGGATGGACAACACCAAGAACCCGAAGTTCGCCGATGCCGAGGCGCGCATGGCGAGGTACATGTCGGGCGAAGGCGGCGACTGGGAGCCAGCCGGCGGGCTGCCTAACGTCTACATCACGATGCTCCAGACGGCGGAGAACGTCGCGCAGTACATGGCGGTTTCCCGCGAGGAACAGGACGAGTTTGCAGCGCTTTCCCAGCAGCGCGCGGAAGCCGCGCAGAAGGCCGGGTTCTTCGCGGAGGAGCTCACGCCGGTGACCACACCGAGCGGCAACGTCGTCGATACCGACGACTGTCCTCGTCACGGCACGACCGCAGAGAAGCTCGCGGGGCTCAAGCCAGTTCTGCTCGGTGAGATGGGCGACAAGGCAACGGTGACAGCTGGCAACGCCTGCCCGCTCAATGACGGTGCGGCAGCGGTCATCGTGATGAGCGACACCCGGGCCCGAGAGCTCGGCATCACGCCGTTGGCTCGCGTCGTTTCGACCGGAGTCTCCGCGCTCAACCCCGAGATCATGGGCCTCGGCCCCGTCGAAGCGAGCCAGCAAGCGCTCCAGCGCGCCGGCCTGACGATCAGGGACATCGACCTCGCCGAGATCAATGAGGCTTTCGCGGCTCAGGTCATTCCGTCTGCGCGCGAGCTCGGCATTCCCGTCGATAAGCTCAACGTGAACGGCGGCGCCATCGCCCTCGGCCACCCCTTCGGACAAACCGGCGCCCGAATCATGACGACCCTCATCCACAACCTCCAGTCACGCGACGGCCGCTACGGCCTCGAGACGATGTGCGTCGGCGGCGGCCAAGGCATGGCCGCGGTGATCGAGCGACTCGGCTGAGGACGCTTGAAAGCCGGGAGCCTCGACATAGAAAGCAGGGCCTTCTGGCGCCTGGCCGCAGCCTGCATCGCGGTGCTCGTGCCGCTGAACTGGAGTTGGTACGTCTGGGGCCGCCAGCTTCCCGGTTCACTCCCGCTCTACATCATCGCCGGCAGTGCCGTGTACTTCGCGCTGCTCCGCTTGGTGACCGGCATTCGCTTCTCGGACCTTTCGCACGAGGCACGTTTCATCGTCGTCAGCTCGATGGTGCTGCTGATGGTGTTCTTGGCCTTCGGCCGTGCCGATACCTATCACCGGTTCTTCGAGCAATACGTTCCAGAAGCGGCGCGGATGCCGCTATTGGGCTTTGCGTACTTCGCGGCCTGCAGCGTGCTCCTGCGCCTCGTGATCCCGTACTTGCTCGTGCGCTTCAAGTTGCGTCAGCGGCCGCGCGAGTACGGATACGTCATACGAGGTGGAACTCGAATGCGCTGGGTCTACCTGGGCTTGTTCGTGGTGATGGTCCCACTCGTCCTGTGGGCAGCGACCCTCCCAGACTTCCAAGCGAGCTACCCCCAAACGCGAGGCTTGGTCACTGGCAACGAGGCATCCCTCCGGTTGTTCATCCTCTACCACGCCGCGTACTTCATGATGTTCCTCTCGGGCGAGAGCTTCTGGCGCGGCTACATGACGTTCGGCCTAGGCCGTGACCTAGACATCGCGGCGTTGCCGTGGATGGTGATGATGTACAGCATCGGCCACTACGCGAAGCCGCTCCTCGAAGTCAACGGATCGATCATCGCCGGCTTCGTCCTCGGCTACCTCGCCCTCCGCCACCGCTCATTCTTCCTAGGCGCCCTCCTCCACTGGTCGATCGCGCTAACAATGGACCTAGCCGTCCTCCACCAACGCGGCATCACCTGGCACTAGGGGACACGCTCCCCCCTCAAAAGCCTCGTGCTTTCAGTCGCTTACAGGGCACACCGCGAGAATCCAGGCTGGCGTTGGGCCTCTGGATGCCGGCCGGCCAAAACTCGGCCGGTTTTTCGCGGTGTGGGTCTTAAGCAGCTGAAACTATGGAGGTTTTGGAGGGGGAGCGTGTCCCTCTGGTTGCAGAAAGTGAAACATGTTTCAGTCTAGGGGGCGTGGCGGAGGCTAATTGGCAGATTGTGTTGAGGAAGCGGCCCGCTGGGGTACCTACCGCCGAGGATTTTGAAGCACGCCAAGGGGCCGTCGACGAGCCGCGGACCGGTGAGGTGCTGCTTCGGAACTTGTATCTGTCGATCGATCCGGCGATTCGCGGGTGGATGAGCGACGCGAAATCCTATTTGCCGCCCATTGGGATCGGGGAGCCGATTCGGAGTGGGACGTTGTCGCAAATCGTCGAGTCGAGTGCAGAGGGGTGGCCCGCGGGGCAGATCGTGCAGGCGCTGGCTGCTTGGGAGTCGTATAGCGTCGTTTCCTCGCGGAGCCTTCACGGCAGGGTCAAGACTGTCGAAGGGATTCCCCTTTCTTCGATGTTGAGCGTGCTCGGTGGAACGGGGCTGACGGCGTACTTTGGTTTGCTCGATGTCGGGCAGCCCAAGCAGGGTGAGACCGTTCTCGTGTCGGCGGCGGCAGGCGGTGTGGGATCGATCGTCGGGCAGATCGCGAAGATCAAGGGGTGCCGAGCCGCAGGACTGACAGGCAGTGATGAAAAGTGCGCGTGGCTGATCGACGAGCTCGGTTATGACGCCGCGATCAATTACAAGACCGCTAGCCTCAGAGTCGCGCTCAAAGAAGCCTGTCCGGATGGCATCGACGTGTTCTTCGACAGCGTCGGCGGCGAGATCCTCAACACGGTGCTGACCCGTCTCAACTACCACGGCCGCGTCGCTCTTTGCGGCGCGATCTCGCAGATCAATGCGGCTGAGCTGCCTCCCGGCCCGAGCAACTACCTCCAGCTCCTGGCCAAGAGCGCGCGCATGGAAGGCTTTACCACCTTGGATTTCGCGCGCCGATACGACGAGGCGCGCGCGGACCTCGCACATTGGATCCGCGAGGGTAAGATTCGGTATCGCGACGACATCGTCGAAGGGCTCGACGAGGCCCCGGCGCATCTGTTGCGACTGTTCAGCGGTGAGCATCGAGGAAAATTGTTGGTGAAGTTGGCCGACGCAGAGGTTTGAGAATGACTGGCATTTGTGAAGGACGGGTAGTGATCGTAACGGGCGCGGGGCGTGGCATCGGCCGGGAGCATGCGCTCGAGCTTGCACGCCAAGGAGCGAAGGTCGTCGTCAACGACCTCGGCGTGAGCAACAGCGGCGAAGGTGGAGGCCAAGGGCCCGCGGACGAAGTCGTTCAAGCCATTCGCGACATGGGTGGCGAGGCGGTTGCTAACGGTGCCGATGTCGCGGATTGGGCTCAGACCGAAGGACTCGTGCGGCAGGCGATCGACGAGTTCGGGCGGCTCGATGCGGTCGTGAACAACGCGGGGTTCGTCCGCGACCGGATGTTCGTCAGTTGCAGCGAAGAAGAATGGGATGCGGTCATTCGTGTGCACCTAAAGGGGCATTTCTGCGTCGCCCGGCACGCCGCGGCGTACTGGCGCGCGCGGGTCAAGGCTGGCGAAGCAGTCGATGCTCGCATCATCAACACGAGCTCCGGAGCCGGTGTGCTCGGCAGCGTCGGCCAATCCAGCTATTCGGCTGCGAAAGCCGGCATCGCTACGCTGACCCTGGTGCAAGCCGCCGAGCTCGGCCGCTACGGCGTCACCGCGAACGCGATTTGCCCGATCGCTCGGACGCGGATGACCGAGGGAGCCTTTGCCGACGCGATGAAGGCGCCCGACGAGGGCTTTGACGAAAACGATCCCGCCAACGTGTCGCCGTTCATCGCCTGGCTTGCAAGCTCGCAGTCGCGCGAGGTTACCGGACGCGTCTGGGAGGTCTTCGGCGGCACGATCACGGTGTTCGATGGCTATCGCCGCGAACGGACGATCGACATCGGCAAGCGCTGGGATGCAGCAGAGCTCGGCCCGGCGGTCCAAGGTCTACTCTCCGAAGCCCAACCGTTGGTCAAGGTGTACGGAACATGAGCAACCCCCTCGACTTCACCGGCCGCGCAGTTTTGGTCACGGGCGGCAGCCGCGGAATCGGGCGAAGCATCGCCGAAGCGTTTCTCGCCGCCGGCGCGGACGTCGCGGTGTGCGGCCGCAAAGAGCCGGACGAGCTCCCAAACGCTGGGGGCAAGAGCGCCATCTTCGTCCGCGCCGACGTGCGCGAGGCCGAACAAGTCGAGAAGATGGTGGACGAGGTGGTCGAGCGCCTGGGCCGCCTCGACGTGCTGGTGAACAACGCCGGGGGTGCTCCGTTTGCCGAAGCCGCCAAGGCTTCCCCGCGCTTCTCGGAAAAGATCATTCAACTGAATCTCACTGCGGCGCTTCATTGTGCACAGCGGGCCAACCGCGTGATGCAAGCGCAGGACTCGGGCGGTTCGATCATCAACATCGGCAGCGTGTCGGGCGTGCGCCCTTCCCCCGGCACGGCAGCCTACGGCGCAGCCAAGGCAGGGCTGATCAACCTGAGCGGAACGTTGGCGATCGAGTGGGGCCCGAAGGTCCGGGTAAACATCATCTCGGCGAGCATGATCCTGACCGACCAAGCCCACCTTCACTATGGGGACGAAGAAGGCGTTGCGCGCGTCGCGGAGACCGTTCCTCTCAAGCGCCTCGGGACGCCGAACGACATAGCCGGGGCGTGCCTATTCTTCGCTTCGCCGCTCGCATCCTATGTGAGCGGAGCCAACCTAGTGCTGCACGGCGGCGGAGAAACACCTGCGTTCCTGTCGGCGGCGACCGCCAATCGGGGAGAGTGAGCAAATGGAGCTCTCATTCTCAGAAAGCCAGGACGAGCTGAGGCGCGCAGCGCGCCGCTTCTTGGAGGTCGCGTCGTCCGAGGAGCGTGTCCGGGCGGCAATGGAAACCGAGCAGGGCTACGACACCGGCGTCTGGGAGCAACTGTCTGAGGAGCTTGCGTGGACGGCATTGACCATCCCGGAGGAGTACGGCGGACTAGGCATGACCTATCGCGACCTGCATCCGCTGATGGAGGAGATGGGCCGCGCGCTTCTGTGCTCGCCGTTCTTTTCGACGATTTGTCTGGGCGCCAACGCCCTCTTGCTCGGCGGCAGCGACGATCAGAAGCAACGCTATCTGCCGGGGATCGCCGCTGGCGAGACAACGGCCACTTTGGCGCATACCGAGAGAAGCAATCCCATAAGCGCCGATGACGTCGAGACAACGTACTCGCCCAACGAAACCGGCTACATCCTCAGGGGCGAGAAGCGCTTCGTCCTCGACGGCCACACGGCCGATCTGCTCATCGTCTTGGCGCGCTCCGAAGGCAGCAAGGGCAGTGAAGGGGTGACTCTGTTCTTGGTGCCGGGCGACGCCGACGGTGTGAAGCGTACTTGGCTTCCCACGATGGATCAGACCCGGCGTTTGGCGTCCGTAGAGTTGGGCGACGTGGCTGTTCCCGCGGACGCCCTCCTCGGCGAAGAGGGGGGAGGTTCGGATCTCTGCGGGCAGACTTTGGATCTTGCGCGAATTGCGCTTGCTGCAGAGCAAGTGGGTGCTGCGGAGATGTGCCTCGAGATGTCGGTCGAGTACGCTAAAGTGCGCCAGCAGTTTGGCCGGCCGATCGGGTCGTTCCAGGCGATCAAGCACAAGTGCGCCGACATGCTGATGATGATCGAGTCGGCACGCTCGGCCGCCTTCTACGCCAGTGCGCTTGCCGCTCAGGGTGACCCCAACCTCGAGGAGGCCTCTTCGAGCGCGAAGGCGTTCTGCTCGGACACCTTCTTTCACTGTGCGGCCGAGACCATTCAAATCCACGGTGGGATCGGTTTCACTTGGGAGCACCCTGCCCACATGTATTTCAAACGGGCCAAGGCCACAGAGGTTCTGCTCGGCGATCCTTTCTTTCACCGCGAGCGAGTCGCAGAGCGAATGGGTTTGTGATGGAGCTGCAACTAACCAAAAAAGAAGAAGCGTTCCGCCAAGAGGCTCGCGCGTGGTTGCAGGAGCAACTCAACGGCCCATTCGAGGACCTTCAGGGCCGCGGCGCCTCGGGCGACCAGGACACGTACATTGAAGAGCGCATTGCCTGGAGCAAGGCGATGGGTGCCGCTGGGTGGAACTGTATCGGCTGGCCGAAAGATCTCGGGGGGCGTGGTTGTACCGTCAAGGAAGAAGCCGTTTTCTACGAGGAGTACGTGCGAGCCAACGGTCCGGGCAACGTGGGCCACATCGGCGAGACCCTGCTAGGCCCCACGTTGATCCACTTCGGGTCGCCCGAGCAACAGAAACGCTTTCTACCCCCGATCGTTTCTGGCGATGAGATCTGGTGCCAGGGCTACTCGGAGCCTGGCGCGGGCTCGGACCTCGCTAACGTACAGACGAAGGCCACGCTGGTCGACGGCGAGTGGGTCATCGAAGGGCAGAAGATATGGACGTCGGGTGCACAGTACTCCGACTGGTGCTTCGTGCTGTGCCGAACCGACTCCGAGGCACCGAAGCATCGGGGCATTAGCTACATCCTGGTTCCGATGAAGCAGGGCGGCATCGAGGTCCGCCCCATCAAGCAGATGAGCGGGAGCTCCGAGTTTGCGGAGGTCTTCTTCGACGGCGCCAAGGCCGACGAGGACCACGTGGTCGGTGGCGTCAACAATGGCTGGAAAGTGGCGATGGGCACGCTCGCGTTTGAACGCGGCGCATCGACGCTCGGGCAACAGTACCTGTTCCAGAAGGAGTTCGAGCAGGTCGTTGCCGTTGCAAAGCGCACCGGCGCCGCCAAGGACCCGGTCTTCCGGCAGCGGATCGCGAACGCCGGGATCGGTCTCAAGATCATGCGCGTCAATGCGCTGCGCATGTTGGAGCACGAAGGCGCCGACCTGAACCGCGAAGCTCTGATCGGCAAGCTCTACTGGTCGAACTGGCACCGCGATCTCGGAAAGCTCGCGATGGACCTGCTCGGCCAGGAGGCAGAGCTCCTCGATGGAGCGCCCTACGAGCTGACTGCCATGCAGAAGTGGTATCTATTTTCACGAGCCGATACGATCTACGCCGGCTCGAACCAGATTCAACGAAACATCATCGGCGAACGAGGACTCGGGCTGCCGAAGGAGCCACGATGAGCAACAAACCGACGTACGTCGGCGGGCATAACTTGCTCGAAGACAAGACCGTCCTCGTTACCGCAGCCGCGGGCACGGGGATCGGATTCGCAACTGCTGTCCGGTGCGCCGAAGAGGGCGCGTCGGGGTTGGTGATCAGCGACATTCACGAGCGGCGTCTCGGCGAAGCCGCTGACAAGATCGAGGCCGAAACCGGTGTGCGCCCCGAGACGGTTCTGTGCAACGTCACAAAAGAAGACGAAGTGCAGGCGATGTTCGAGTTTGCTGTCGAGAAGATGGGGCACGTCGACGTTCTGATGAACAACGCCGGGCTCGGCGGCTACGCCAAGGTCGTCGACATGACCGACGACCAGTGGAATCTCGTGCTCGACGTCACGCTCAACGGGTGCTTTCGCTGCACGCGCACGGCGCTCAAGCACATGATGCCTCGCGGGAAAGGCGCGATCGTGAACAACGCTTCGGTGCTGGGTTGGCGCGCGCAAGAGGGGCAATCTCACTACGCCGCCGCCAAGGCAGGCGTGATGGCGCTGACTCGATGCGCGGCGATCGAAGCCGCCGAAGGCAACGTCCGCATCAACTGCGTTGCGCCGTCGCTCGCGATGCACCCGTTTCTCGAAAAGGTCACCCCGCCAGGGTTGCTCGCAGAGCTCCAAAAGCGCGAAGCGTTTGGCCGAGGGGCCGAGCCTTGGGAGATCTCGAACGTCATGGTGTTCCTGGCAAGCGACTACAGCTCGTACATGACGGGCGAGGTGCTTTCGGTTTCGAGCCAGCGCGCCTGACGCTACGCCTCTCGCTTCCGGGCTTGCCAAGCATCGGAATACCGCAGCATGAACCAGCGGATGAGCGGCGAGAACAACTGTGCAAACGGCCGTGTAAAGCGCGACGCTTCGCGTAGCTGACCGATGAACGAATCGAAGCTGAGATGCTGATAGCGCAAGAGCCGTTGGCTTTCGTCCGTGTCGAGCCAGTCGCAGTAGTAGTCCCCGCCTCCATAGGCCTCGGGCGGGAACCGCCCCACTCCGGTCGCATCGAACATCGCACCGTAAAACTCTCGGAACGTCAGACGACAAGCCTGCCCGCCGCCGATCATCAAGATCTTCCCAAATGCATCCGGGGTCTCAATCGCACGAGCCTGCGCCAGCGCGACATCCTCCGGATGAACCCATTCCAGTCGAGTGTCTGGGTTGATGCTGAAGAGGACCCGGAATACATCGGGTGAAAGATCGCCAGCGGCCGCTTTTGTCCCCACCGAGACACCGATTCGAAAGATCACATAAGGAAGCCCCGACTCCTGCAACAGCAGCTCGCACTCGGCCTTGTTCGACGTGTAGTTGTCGGTTCCGACGGCAGGGTCGTCGCCGGTCAACGGCGGTCCGCCGGGCACACGCGGTCCGCAAACCGACAGGGACGACGCGAACACGATGACCGGCGGCTTCTCCTTCCGCTTCATCGCGTCGAGAATGTTCTTCGTGCCACCCACGTTCACGGCGTGAGCGAGCTCCGGGTGCTTTTCGGACAGGGGCGCCAAGATACCGGCGTTGTGAATGATCGCGTCGCACTCGGCGACACACGGTCCAATGTCATCGGGCGACCGGATATCCCCCCACACGGTCTGCACCCGGCCCTCGAACCGCCGCGCCGCCTTCCTGTTTCGGGCAGTCGGAACGTCGAATGCGATCACCGAATGCCCTTCCGCGAGGAGCCGCTGGACTCCCTCCTGCCCAAGCCGACCAAACGCCCCGGTCACCAACACCCGCATCCGCGCAGGCTGACCTGCACGACCCCCCACATCAAATTGAAACACCTCCCCCTTCCTGATACGGTCCCCCACTTTCGAAAAAGGAGGGGACTGTCCCCTTTTTGGCCGGAGGCCTTCGGCGGTAGTTTGTCCCACTCCACCACCCCCACGTTATCGCCTAACCCTTTTGAAAAGGGGTCTGACCCCTTTTTTTGGAGTTGATGATGAAGCTCGGTCTGACACTTGGTTATGCGGGTCCTCAGTTGAACACGACGGTGCAAGGCCTCGTGGACATGGAGAAGATTGGGGAGGTCGAGCGGCTCGGGTACGACTCGATTTGGACTGCGGAGTCTTGGGGAAATGATGCGGTTACACCGCTGGCTTGGGTGGGGTCGCAGACTTCCACCATCAAGCTTGGTACCGCCATCATGCAGCTTCCCGGGCGGTCGCCAGCGAACGCGGCGATGACGGCCATCACGATGGACACGCTCTCGAACGGTCGGTTCATCATGGGGCTCGGGACCTCCGGACCCCAGGTCGTCGAAGGTTGGCACGGTGTGCCCTTCAACAAGCCACTCACTTGGCTACGCGAGTACGTCACGATCGTGAAGCAGATCTTCGCGCGTGAGGCGGCACTGAAGTTCGAAGGCGAGCGGTATCAGATTCCGTACCGGGGCGAAGGCTCTACAGGACAGGGCAAGCCACTCAAGAGCATGGTGCACGGCCGCCCTGACATTCCCGTCTACACGGGGTCGATGGCGCCGAAGTCGCAGGCCATGTCGGCTGAGCTTGCCGACGGATGCTTGCTCACCTGCATGCACCCAGAGCACCCCGAAGTGCTGATGGAGAACTTCGATGTGGGTTTTGCAAAGGCAGGCAACGGCAAGGGCATCGAAAACTTCGATATCGCCCCCACCGTCGTGGTGATCATCGGCGACCCCCAGTACGCGATGATGCCTTGCAAGATGCAGCTCGCGCTCTACATCGGGGGCATGGGCTCGAAGAAGAAGAACTTCTATAAGGACTATCTCAGTAGCGTTGGCTTCGAGGAGGCCTGCGAAAAAGTCCAAACCCTGTTCCTCGACGGCAAGCGCGACGAGGCCATTGCGGCGGTGCCTGACGAGATGGTCGATGCCCTATACCTCGTTGGCTCGAAAGACCGCATTCGCGATCGGTTCCAGCGCTGGAAGGAGTCGCCGGTCGGAACCCTGATGGTCGGCTCGCAGGACATGGATACGCTTCGGTTCGTGGCCGAGCTCAACTCGTGAGGCTTTCATGAAGATTGGAATCGTAGGGGGCACCGGGCGCGAAGGGCGCGGCTTGGCTGTTCGGTGGGCCAAGGCGGGACACGACGTGTTCATCGGCTCACGCCAGGCCGAAAAGGGAGCCGCAAAGGCCGCCGAGTTTTCGGAAGAGTTCGGAGTCACCCTGCAGGGCGCCGACAACGTGGCCGCCTGCAACTACGCGGAGCTGATCATCGTCACGGTCCCATACAGCGCGCATCGCGCCACCCTCGAATCGATCAAGGATGCAGTTGGCGACAAGGTGATCGTCGACATCACGGTGCCGCTTCAGCCGCCCAAGGTCCGCTCCGTGAACCTCCCAGAAGGGCAATCGGCAGCTTTGGAGGCACGGGCATTGCTCCATGAAGGCACGCGCCTCGTAGCCGGCTTGCACCACATCAGCTCCGAGCACCTCAGCGACCCCGAGCACTCGTTCGATTGCGACGTCTTGGTCTGTGGCGATGACAAAGAAGCGCGCGCCATCGTCATCTCGGTCATTTCAGACCTGGGCCTTCGGGGCGTCGACGCCGGTGTGCTCAGGAATGCCATCGCTCTCGAATCGCTCACGCCGGTTCTGTTGCACATCAATCGCCGCTACGACAGCGTCGGATCCGGCATCCGAATTACGGGCATCCCGGAGATGGAATGAGCGACCGCGACCGAGCTTCGGGCGACTTGCGTGTCGGCTCGGAGCTCCAGGTTCGCGCCATCCCAGGTGTGCCGACGATCGATCCAGGCGACGACTTGTTCGAGGTCATCGTATCGAGCCTTGCCGGCGTCGAGATCGAGCTAGTTGACGGCGACGTGGTCGTGATCGCGAGCAAGATCGTCTCCCGCGCGGAAGGCTGCTTCGTTGATTTGGGAGGGATCACTCCGAGCGATGCGGCTCGGCAACTCGGCGAAGAAGTGGAAAAGGACCCACGGCTAGTGGAGCTCATTCTCCGCGAGAGCACGACGATTTCACGGAAGACGACTGGCGCGCTGATCGTCCGACACCGGTTGGGCTTCGTCTCCGCCAACGCCGGTATCGATTCGAGCAACGCGCGACCCAACGGTGCGCCCGACGGCAGCGGCCCATGGGTGCTCATCCTTCCGCGGAACCCAGACTCCACGGCAGCCGGGCTTCGAACCAAGCTTGCGGAGCACTTCTCGGCGGAGATTGCCGTAGTGATCACCGACTCGTGGGGGAGACCCTTTCGGCGCGGCACCGTGGGCTTTGCAATCGGCGTGGCCGGGGTGCCTCCGGTCTGGGATCGCCGTGGCGCAACCGACCGCCATGGCCGTGCACTCGAAGCCACCGAGTCTGCGGTGGCTGATTCAATTGCGGCAGCGGCGGATCTCGTGGCCGGCCAAGCCGACGAAGGACGTCCAGTGACGTTGATTCGCGGGCTTCGTTTCCGACCGTCACATGACTCGTCCGAAGCCTTGCTTCGCGACCCCGACAACGACCTCTACGCATGACCGAATCGTCCCAGAGCGACCTCTCTGTCGTCGCGTTAGCGGGAGGTGTAGGTGGCGCCCGACTCATCGATGGACTCGACCGCGCTCTTCCGCCGGGCTCGCTGACTGCGATCGTGAACACCGGTGATGACTTCCAACATTGGGGTCTCCACATCAGCCCTGACCTCGACACAGTGATGTACACTCTCGCAGGCCTTTCCCCCGAGGCTCCCGGCTGGGGCATCGATGGCGACACTTTCCACGTGCTCGCGGAGGCCAAGCGCCGCGGGGTGGACGACTGGTTCCAGCTCGGCGATCGGGATTTGGTCACACACCTCTCGCGAGCGGGCGCCCTGGCTCGGGGCGACTCGCTCACGCGCGTGACTGCTGATCTGTGCGAGGCGCTTGGCGTCGAGCGCCCTATCCTACCGATGAGCGATGCACCCCGCCCGACGACGATCGTGACCCGAAGCGGCGAGGAGCTCGTATTTCAAGAGTGGCTGGTCAAGGCCCGAGCGGCACCCGCAGTGCGAGAGGTCCGGCACGACGGGACAGACCAAACGACGCAGGCGGTCCTGGACGCACTGAAGGCGGCGGACCTCATCGTGATCTGCCCGTCGAATCCCTACGTCTCAATCGACCCGATCCTCACACTCGGTGGAGTCTCCGACGCGATCCGGAGCACGACGACGGTGGGGGTGAGTCCCATCCTCGGGGGGAAGGCCGTGAAGGGTCCGCTCGCGACGATGATCTCGCAAATCGACGGCCTCGCACCGTCGGCGGAAGCGATCGCAACGCACTACGAAGGCCTCCTCGAGGGGTATGCGGTGCACCGAGGGGATGGCTTCGCCGGGCCTTTTCCAATTCTGGAGACGAACATCCTGATCCAATCAAAGGAAGATCGGGTAGTCTTTGCTCGCGAGCTAATCGAGTTTTCGCGGAGTCTGAGATGAGCCGTTGGGCGTTGATTCCAATCAAGGGGTTCGACCGAGGGAAGTCCCGGCTTTCCGAAGTACTCGCTCCCCGCGAACGCGCCCAGTTGGCACGTGACCTGTTCGAACACGTGATGCGCGTGCTCCGTGCATCTCCCGCAATCGAAGGCATCGCGGTCGTCAGCGACTCACCCGAAGCCTGCGAGCATGCAGAGCGTCTCGGCGTCGTGGCCCTCTCCGACGCCACCGGCAGCAAAGGTCTGGCTGACGTGGTCGACAGCGCCCTCCGAGATCTGGAACGCCGCGGCGCGACGAGTGTGGTCATCTGCATGAGCGACTTGCCGGACTTGACGGTGCGAGACATCGCCAACGTCGCGCGCGCGCTCGATGAAAGCGACGTCGTGCTCGTCCCTGATCTATTGCAACGGGGCACCAACGTCATCGCGGTCAGGCCGGCGACCGGGCTCCCGAGCTGCCTGGGCCACGAAGACAGCCTCCAACGTCACCACGCGCGCGCACGGGAGCTCGGTCTCACCGTTAGTGTTCAACTCAGCAGCGGGATCGGATTCGACGTCGACAGCCCGGGCGACCTCGAACGTTTGCGCCGGCGCTAACCGCCCGCCGCAAACCGCTCCATCACTGAACCGAAAATCCAGGTCGATAGACGCCTCGGCATCAGTCGAATAAGCAAGACCGCGAGCTTATTCAGTACCCCTGGAATGACGATCACGCGCCCGCCGAGCGTTCTCAAGCTCGTCGCGACGACGGACGTTGGGCGCACGAACATCAGGCGCGCGAGCGGGCCGAAGTTCCGTGTGTCGAGACCTGCCACCTGCTGGAACTCGGTGATAGTACCGCCGGGACAAAGAGCCTGGACGTGGACACCATATGGCCTGAGCTCCTCGGCCAGACTTTCAGCGAAGAGAAGGTCATAAGCTTTGGTCGCGTTGTAGTTGGTCATGCCGCGGGCAGCACAGAATCCGTTGACGGATGAGACGAAGATGACCCCGCCCTGGCCCCGCTCACGCATGCCCTGCACGATCTCGTGTGTCAGGAGCATGGGTGCGCGACAATTCAAGTTGATCATCGACTCTTGAACGCTCGGGTCCATGTCGAGAAAGGGGCCGCTCGACCCGACCCCTGCACAGTTGATCAAGAGCCCGATCTCGATGTCGGCAATCGCAGGCTGCAAGACCTCCACGACGTCGCGGGCGGTGAGATCCGCCGGCGCGACGCGCGCTTCGACCCGGTACATGTCTTCAATCGTCGACGCGAGCTCCTCGAGACGATTGCGACGCCGCGCAACCAGGACGACGTTGATGCCACGCTCCGCGACGCGGAGCGCAAACTCCGCCCCGATCCCCGCCGAAGCGCCGGTGACGACGGCCCAAGGTCCGTATCGTTCCGCCAGTTGGCTCATGATCGGGCATCGTACCACGCAGCCCGAACGCGCACAGCCGCTAGCTCACCACGCGCAACCCACGCGGCTCGTAGTGGAACCGGGGGTCCTGAGTCAGCGCCTCGTACGACCCAAACGCTTCGTCGGAATCCCGAATCGTGTCGAGTGGCTCCGCGGGATCCTGATCGGATGTATCCCCAAACTCCTGAATCGCGCCATAGGCGGTGTTGCGCTGTACGGCCACTCTACCCGCATCGCGAATGACCCGACGCAGGGTCGCGGGGGTCATGAGCTGCCCGTGACGCGCACCCGCTGCAGTCGAGATGCTCTCATTCATGAGCGTCCCGCCGAGGTCGTTGACGCCGCAGCTCAGCAGCAGTTGCGAAGTCCGCAGGCCTTCTTTCACCCACGATGCTTGGAGGTTGGGAATGTCGTGGCCGAGCATGAGGCGGGCGGTCGCGTACAGGCGCAAGACGTCATCACCGGTCGGACCGGGCCGCACGCCAGGCACGTCGCTCGTCGCGAAAAGCGGCGCTTCCTCATGCACGAAGGACAGCGGAACGAACTCAGTGAACCCGCCGGTATCGCGCTGAACTTCGCGAAGCAAGCCCATGTGCCGCATGCGGTCCTCGACCGATTCGACGTGCCCAAACATCATGGTCGAGGTCGTCGGAATGCGGAGCTGGTGGGCCGCGATAATCACGTCGAGCCACTCGCCGGTGGTGATCCTGGTAGGCGAAATGGTTTTGCGCAGGCGGTCGTCGAGAATCTCAGCCGACGTTCCAGGGAGCGACCCCAACCCAGCGTCCTTGAGCTCGGCCAAGTACTCGCCATACGAGACACGCTTCAGGGAGGCGCCGAACTTCACCTCTTCTGGGGAGAAGGCGTGTATGTGAATCTCGGGTGCCGCTTCTTTCACCACGCGGCACAGATCGACATAGCTGTCGCCGGTGAGATTGGGTGAAAGCCCAGCCTGCAGGCACACTTCGGTAGCGCCCATCTCCCACGCCTGCCGCACCCGGCGCGCCACCTCCTCTGGCGGAAGGAAGTAGCCCTGCTCCGACCGCACGGTGCGGGCGAACGCGCAGAACTTGCAGTTCTTGATGCAAACGTTCGTGAAGTTGATGTTGCGATTGATGACGTAGGTGACTCGCGCTCCCACCTGCCGGCGGCGCATCTCGTCGGCAACCAGGCACAACGCATGGAGGTCCGTGCCGCGGGCCTCGTTCAATGCGATGCCATCGTCGATGCTGAGCTCTCGGTCATCGAGGCTTCGCTCGAGGATCGTTCGGACGTCGGGAGACACTCCTAGGAGGCAGGTTTCGAGATCAGTCATGGCGTGGCGAGCTCCATTTGAAGCTGATCGACACGAGGGCGCAAGGACGCGTCGATGAAACCCGGCGCTTGGAGGTGAGAGGGGTATACCGGCAGTCGCGGCTCGAGTCGAAAGCCTTCCGCGTCACAGGCTCGCTCGAGGCGTCCCAGATATGGCCACGGATGCTTCGGGTTGATGTAGTCGGGGCTCACCGGCGAAATACCTCCGAAGTCGTTTATCCCGGCGTGGATGAGGGTCGCGGTCGACGCCGGATTGAGGTTCGGGGGTGCCTGCACGCTGACATCGTCGTCGAGAATGAGCCGTGCCAACGCGATGGTCGCCGTGAGCTCGTCGGGAGTTGGCTCGGCCGCAAAGCCCATTGGAGTGTCCGGATGCGAACGGAAATTCTGGACGATGACTTCTCCAATGTGACCGTGTTCGCGATGCATGCGTCGAATGGTGAGCATGGTATCGACGCGCTCCTCCACCGTCTCCCCGATGCCGATCAACAGTCCGGAGGTGAACGGAATGTGCAGCTCCCCAGCCTCACGCGTCATTTGAATGCGCTTTGCCGGACGCTTGTCGGGCGCGCGATGATGCGGCATGCCCTTTTCGCACAACCGCTCGCTTACGTTCTCGAGCATCAGCCCGAGGCTGACGTTCAGTGGTCTCAGCGCGATCATGTCGTCGCGCGAAAGAATGCCGGCGTTCGTATGAGGCAGGAGGCCGGCTTCGAGCGCTTGTTCGGCCGCCCACCTCAGATAGTCCACCGTCCGCTCGTGGCCCCACGAACGCAGCAACGCGTGGTACTCGCGAAAGCCCGTCTCCGGGGTGTCTCCCAAACAGAATAGTGCCTCGATGCAACCCTGCTCACGCGCGCGACGAAGCCAGGAACGAATTTCGTCGGGGTTCATGGTCCATTCGCCGGGGTCCCCGGGGGAGCGGCGGAACGAACAGTAGTCGCACCGGTTGCGACACAGGTTGGTGATCGGGAGGAACACTTTCGGAGAAAAAGTGAGCGTCTTGCCCCAAGCGCGATCACGGCGCGCCCGCGCGGCCGCACAAAGTGTGCCGGTATCGAGCTCGCTCAGGCGGTAGGCATCCTCATCGGCTACCGGCTCGAGGCTCGCGCGCTGCAAAATCGGCGACGTGGAGCTCATTGCATCTTGGCGATCACGCTGTCCGCGAACCGATTCAAACCGTCGATCCGCCCCTGCAGGGTGCCTCCCACCATGGGAGTGCCATACATGAGCCACGGAACGGTGATGATGTCGGTGACGCCCGCATCTTCCAGGCGCTTGTAGCCATCGGCGTCCCAGACGTCGGTGACCACGGCCTGGTACTCCATCGGCAGGTGGTCGCGACCGTACTCCTTGCGAAACGCCTCGATTTGGGCGATCAGCTCAAGGAGCTTTTTCGACGGAAGCATCGCCGAAGACCAGCCGTCACCATACTTCGCAGCACGGCGGAGCCCGGGCTTGGTGTGGCCCCCGATGTAGATCGGGATCGGTTTGCTCGGTACGGGGCTCATCTGAATCTTACCGAAGTCATAGTGCTCGCCGTGGTATTCGACCATGCCGCCGCCCCAAATGAGACGCAGAATTTCGAGGCACTCGTCCATGCGCTTGCCACGGGTCTCGAAATCGGTACCACACCACTTGAACTCTTCGGGTAGCCAACCGAGACCGGCGCCGAAACCAAAGCGGTTGTTCGAAATCGCCGCTAACGAGGCCACCTGTTTGGCGACCAGCACCGGATGACGTACCGGTAGCTTCACGACGCTCGTATAGAAGAAGAGCGTTTCGGTAGCGGCCGCCATCGCCGTCGCGCCGACGATTGGCTCGATCCAAGGCGTCTCGCCATCCCACATGCGACTGCCATCCCGGGTGTACGGGTATGGCTTGCTGACTTCCTCCGAGAAGAAGATCGAGTCGGGTAACACGATCGCGTGATAGCCGAGTTTCTCTGCCTCCTGGGCGACCGGAATGTACTGCTCGGGGGGCGCCATGGCGATCGAAGCGCTGAATTTCATAGGGCGGACCTTAGCATAGGGGGACCTCACGCAAAGTCGCTGTCAAGGCCGCGGGCGGCCGTCGGCGATGACCACCGCGCCTGCTCTTCCATGGACTACGCTCGATCGCGAGGGATACGCGTACCGATGACGCGCGTGACGTTCAACCAGGCCAACATTCTCGCAGACAGGAGCGGCTTCCCGGTGTTCATGAACGCGACGCTGAGGTCGCGGTCGGGATCGGACCATCCGAGGACATTGGTGAAGCCGAGGTGACCGTAGGCGGTAGCCGTGCGCGGCCCGTAGAAACCAAACGTGCGCCCACCGAGCATGAACCCCATGGACAGCGGGATCGGCATCATCAGGACGCGATCGACCTGCCCCGTCACTTGAGGCTCCGTCGCCCGGCCGACGGTTCGCTGATCGAAGACGCGGGTGCCCTCGTAGGTACCTCCGCAAAGCAGCGTCTCGAAGAAGCGTGAGATCTCTTCGGGCGTCGCGATGATGTTGGCGGCGGGCACGGCCGCGGTTCGAAAACGGGGGTCGTTGCTCAGATCGACGAGCTCGCGCATCGACGCCCCAAAGGCGAGGTGCACGAGATTCTTGTACGGCCACGTTGGCGTGGGACCGGTGAAGGCATCGACGGCGACCTGGTCGAGCTGCTCGGGAGCGACCCCATAGTTGAAGTGCTGCATCTTCAGCGGGTCGCGGACCTTTTCTGTCAGGAAGTCTCTGATGCTCTTCCCAGTCACGCGTTGAATGATCTCACCCAAGATGAACCCGCTGGTGACAGCTTGATAAGCTTGCACGCTCCCGGGCCGATGGGTCGGTTCCAAGTCGCAAACGGCCTGAATGACTTCCTCGGGCTTCGAGAGAAGGTCGAGGTCGATCACCTCTTGGGGCGTCGCCGGGATGCCGGCGCGGTGCGTGAGCACGTCGCGAATTGTGATGTTGTGTTTACGCCGTTTCGCAAAGACGGGGATGAACGTGGCGACCGGCTCGTCGACATGCAGCTGGCCCTCTTCCTGCAAGAGGTGGATCAGCATGGCGGTGACGCTCTTCGAGCCCGAAAAGAAATTGTACAGCGTGTCGGGTGTCGCCTTCACCAGAGGCGCACCGTCCGGATCCTGAGGGCTGTTCCCACGAGCGTGACCGATCGCGCGATCGAGAATGATCTCCCCCCTGCGCCGAATACACAGAGCGATAGCCGGATGAAGGCCGGCCTTGTAGAAGGTCACCACCGAGTCCCAAATGGCTTCCACGTCTTGCTTGGTCAGACCGACGCCCCGAGGGTCTGTCTCGCGGTGACTCTTGGTGGTCACCTCCTCCGGATCGAACACGCGAACGGTGACTGGAAGCAGATCTCGGAGCCGTGGCCTCCGCATCAGCCGCCTCGCTGGTACCCGAGGTTCGGTTGCAGCCAGCGCTCGGCCTCGGCGATGTTCATCCTCTTTCGGCGAGCGTAGTCCTCGACCTGGTCTCGGTCGATCGGGCCGACGGCAAAGTAACGGGATTTCGGATGACCGAGATAAATGCCGCTGACGCTTGCGCCGGGATTCATTGCAAAGTGCTCGGTCAACGAAATGCCGATGTCGTCGGCCCCGAGCAACTCCCACAAGGTTCTCTTCTCGGTGTGGTCGGGGCAGGCTGGATAGCCAAAGGCCGGCCGAATGCCGCAGTATTTCTCGGCGATGAGCTCCTCGTTGGTAAGGCTTTCCTCGGGCTCGTAGCCCCACTCGCGGCGGGCACGCTCGTGCAAGAGCTCCGCAAAGGCCTCGGCCAAGCGATCAGCGAGCGCTTTGACCATGATCGCGTTGTAGTCGTCGTGATCCCGCTCGTAGCTTTTCGCAAGCTCCTCGACGCCGATGCCGGTCGTGACGGCAAAAGCGCCCAGGTGATCCTCGACGCCGACGCCCGCGGGCGCCACGAAATCGGAAAGACAGAAATAGGGCTGCTCGTTCGGCTTGACCGCCTGCTGGCGCAGCATGTGGAAACGCAACTGCTCACGATCCCGCGCCTCGTCTTCCCATACGACGATGTCATCGCCGTCCCCGGTTGCGGGCCAAAATCCATACACGCCCCGCGGCGTGAGGAGCTTCTCCGAAATGATACGGTCGAGCAACGCTCGGCCATGATCGTAGAGATCCCTCGCGGCGGCGCCATAGCGCTCGTGATCGAGGATCTTCGGAAACTTCCCTTTGAGATCCCAGGCGGAGAAGAAGAACGTCCAGTCGATATACTCGGCGATCTCCTGCAAGCTGACGTCATCGACGATCCGGCGCCCCTGAAACGCCGGAGTCGGCACGTCTTCGCTGCGCCATTCGATCGACGCGCCGTTCTCCCGAGCGATGGGGAGGGAAATGAGCTCGCGATTCTGCCGATGCTCGAACAGCTTCCGGGATTTTTCCTGCTCGCTTCGGTTCTTCGCGTCTAGAACTGGCCGGCGCTCGGGGCTCAGAAGATCCGAGACGACGTTGACCACGCGGGATGCGTCGAGGACGTGGACGGTGCTGCCCTCGTACGCCGGCGCGATCTTGACGGCGGTATGCGCCCGACTGGTCGTCGCCCCACCGATCAAGAGTGGGCTGTCCATGCCCCGGCGCTGCATCTCGGAAGCCACGTACACCATCTCGTCGAGCGAAGGGGTGATCAGCCCACTCAATCCGATGACGTCGCACTTCTCGGCCGCCGCGGCGTCGAGAATCTTCTCGGCCGGCACCATCACACCGAGGTCGACTACCACGTAGTTGTTGCAGCCGAGGACGACGCCAACGATGTTCTTCCCGATGTCGTGCACATCCCCTTTCACGGTCGCGAGAAGAACCCTGCCCTGAGCAGAGCTCTCGGTCTTCTCGTCTTCCATGAACGGTTCGAGATGCGCGACCGCCTTCTTCATGACGCGCGCGCTCTTCACGACCTGCGGCAGGAACATCTTGCCAGCGCCGAAGAGGTCACCGACGACGCCCATGCCGTTCATCAGTGGGCCCTCGATGACATCGAGTGGGCGCGGGTACTTCAACCGAGCTTCTTCGGTGTCGTCGACCACGAAGTCGACGACGCCATTGACCAACGCGTGCTCGAGCCGCTTCTCCACGGGAGCCTCTCGCCACGTCAGGTCGTACTTCTGTCTCTTTCCCTTGCCCTTGACGGTTTCCGCCAGCACGACCAGCCGCTCCGTGGCGTCGGAACGGCGGTTCAAAAGGACGTCTTCGACGTGCTCGAGGACATCCTTGGGCACCTCTTCGTAGACCTCGAGCTGGCCGGCATTGACGATGCCCATGTCCATCCCGGCTGCGATCGCGTGGTAGAGGAAGGCGGAGTGCATGGCTTCGCGCACCCGGTTGTTGCCGCGGAACGAGAAGCTGAGGTTGCTTACGCCGCCGCTCACCAACGCTCCGGGGCAGCGCTCCTTGATCTGCCTCGTGGCCTCGATGAAATTGATCGCGTACTCGTTGTGTTCCTCGATCCCGGTCGCTACCGCGAAGACGTTGGGATCGAACACGATGTCAGTGGGTGCGAAACCCACCTCGTCGACGAGCAGCTGGTACGCGCGGGCGCAGATCTCGACCTTTCGTTCGATGGTATCCGCCTGCCCCTCCTCGTCGAAGGCCATCACGACGGCCGCGGCCCCATAGCGGCGCACCGTCCGAGCCTTGTCGAGAAACTCGGCCTCTCCCTCTTTCAAGCTGATCGAGTTGACGACGCCTTTGCCCTGAACGCACTTCAGGCCCGCTTCGAGAACGCTCCATTTCGAACTATCAATCATGATTGGCACCCGCGAAATCTCCGGCTCGGAGCCAATCAGATTCAGGAACCTGGTCATGGCTTGCTCGGAATCGAGCATGCCCTCATCCATGTTGACATCGAGGATGTTTGCGCCGTTGCGCACCTGCTGAAATGCAACGGAGACCGCTTCCGGATAGTCGCCTTCCGTAATCAGTTTTCGGAACTTGGCAGACCCGGTCACGTTGGTCCGCTCGCCCACCATGATGAAGTTGGTCTCTGGCCGAATGACCAGCGGTTCGAGCCCGCTGAACCGCGGATAATGCGCTTCGCGCTCGGGTCTTGGTCGGGGAGCCACGTCGCGAACCGCTTCGGTGATGGCCCGGATGTGGTCCGGGGTGGTGCCACAGCAACCACCGATGACGTTGATCATCCCGTCCACGGCGAATTCGCGCAGCAGCCCGGCCATCTCTTCCGGGGTTTGGTCATAGCCACCAAAGGCGTTGGGAAGGCCAGCATTCGGGTAGCAATGCACGTAACAATCGGCGATCCCAGCGAGCTCCTTGAGGAAGGGGCGCATCTCCTGAGCGCCTAGCGAGCAGTTGATCCCCACCGCCAAGGGCCGAGCGTGCTCGATCGAAACGTAAAATGCCTCGACCGTCTGACCTGACAACGTACGGCCGCTCTTGTCCACGATGGTGACCGAAATCACGATCGGAAGACGGACGCCCTTCTCGACAAAGACATCGTCGATCGCACAGAGCGCGGCTTTGGCGTTGAGCGTATCGAAGATCGTTTCGACCAGCAGGAAGTCGGAGCCGCCATCGATCAACCCGCGCACCTGCTCCGCGTACGCCTCACGCGCTTCATCAAACGTGAGCGCCCTGAACCCCGGATCGCTGACGTCTGGGCTGAGACTCAGAGTCTTGTTGAGTGGGCCGATCGCGCCCGCGACGAAACACGGCTTGTGCGCGCGGCTCGCTGTGGCCTCTTTGGCGAGGCGGGCAGCGGCGACGTTGAGATCGTAGACCACCTCCTGCAGGTCGTAGTCGGCTTGGGAGAACGCATTTGCGTTGAAGGTGTTGGTTTCGATGATGTCGGCACCAGCGTCGAGGTATGCCTCGTGGATCCCGCGGATCACATCCGGACGAGTGAGAACCAGCAGGTCGTTATTGCCCTGCAAGCTACCCGGATGATCGCGAAACCGATCGCCCCGAAAGTCCGCTTCCTCGAGGCCCGCGCGCTGGATCATCGTGCCCATCGCACCGTCGAAAAAGACGATCCGCTGCTCGATCAGCTCCTTCAGCTGCTGTGTCGTGGTTTCATCGCTCATGCGCTTTCAAACCTCACTCGGAAGAACTGCCGTAATGACCTGAAAAGGTGGCGGGCGCCCGTGAAACACCCCGCAGAGCAGGCAAGCGGCCTCCAACCTTGATATAATCCTGATGGGTTAGGGTAGAATGCTTGGATTGGTGCCCTCGCGATGAATTCGGACAGATTGGCTTTTGGGACCGCATGGGTTCGCTTCCTTTTGGCGGCCTGCGGGATCTGGCTCGTCCCGCTCTTGTACCCGCCGATGACCGCGCACCGTTGGGTCTTCATCGCCTACGCCGGAGTGGCGATCGTAGAGCAGTTTCTAATCTGGCGCGATATCGCGAGCCCCTGGCGTCCCTTCTTGGGCGGCATTTTAGATATGGCGCTGCTCACCTTCATCGTCCAGCGGATCGGCTCGTCTCGCACGGTGATCGTCGCGCTCTATTTCGTGGCGGGCGTCGTCAACTCACTCGTGGTGACGCCAAGAATGGGGGTGCTCCTCTCGAGCATCGGTGCAGCGATGTACTCGTCCGTGGTCATCATGGAGGTTCGGGGAGCGCTGCCGTTCGCCCCCGATGGGCCCATCTGGCTACAGTCTCGGCGTCCGGATGCCCTCGAAGGGTTCTTGCAGGCCTTCATGGTCACCGTGCTGTTGATGTTCGGAACCGCGATCGTGGCAACGCTGGTTAGGAAGATCAATCAGCGCGAAACCCAACTCGTTGTCGCCAACGAACGCCTTGCGGAGCTGTCGCGGCAGGACCCGCTGACCAAGCTCTGGAACCGCCGGCACATCCTCAGCCACATCGAGCAGGGCCTAGCCTGGTTGAATCGTGGACGCCCCCTGGCGATCGTCATGATCGACCTCGATCAGTTCAAGCGAGTCAACGACAACCACGGCCATCTCGAAGGCGACCAGATGCTTCAAAGCGTGGCCGACGCACTCCGAAGATCGACCCGTGAAGTCGATGTTGCCGGCCGCTATGGCGGCGACGAGTTCGTCATCGTGCTCCCGGACACGAATCAGGAAGAGGGACGCGTTGCGGGCAACCGTTTCGTCACGGCGATCCGGGAGGTAGGCATGAAGTTCGACCCCGCGAACCCGGTGACCGCGAGCGCGGGGCTGAGCATCGCGCGCCCGGGAGATACGGTCGAAGTCGTCTTGAAACGCGCCGACGATTCCGCATATTCAGCCAAGGGCAAGGGCGGCAACCGCCTTTGTGGCTGAGTCATGCCAGACAGAGTTCTAATCGCCGGGTGCGGGGACGTAGGAAACGCACTTGCGACCCGTCTGCTCGCCGACGGCTGCGAGGTGTGGGGGGTGCGCCGTCGAGTCGAGGCCCTGGCGAAAGGGATCAAGCCGTGGCGGATCGACTTGACCGACGCCAAGAGCTTCGGCACGCCGCCCGCCGCCTTCGACTACTTGTTCTATACCGCGAGCGCGGACCGGCGGGACGAAGACCACTATCGATCGATCTACGTCGATGGGCTGCGTAACCTATTGGGCCGCCTACAGGATGCCCACTGCCCACTTCAGCGGATCCTATTCACCTCGAGCACCGCGGTCTACGGCCAGAGCCGAGGCGAATGGGTCGACGAGAGCTCGGCGACCGAGCCGCTCGGGTTCAACGGGCGCATTCTGTTGGAGGCTGAGGGGATCGTCCGGGGAGCGCCGATCACGGGAATCAACGTGCGGCTATCGGGCATCTACGGGCCGGGAAGGACACGACTCGTTCGGAAGGTTTGGAACGGGGAAGCTACCACGACCGAAAGCTGGACCAACCGCATCCACGTGGAGGACTGCGCGGGTGCGCTTCAGCATCTGATGCGCCTTGGAGATCCGGAAGCCCTCTACTTGGGCTCGGACGAAGAACCCGTCACGACCCGAGTCGTCACGACCTGGCTCAGCGCCGAGTTAGGTGTACCCACGCCTCCCCTCGCCGAGACCGAGCGGTTGAACAAGCGCTGCCGAAACGCGCGGCTCCGAGGGGCGGGATACCAATTCGAGTACCCGACCTTCCGCGAAGGCTATCCGGCGATTGTGCGAGAGTTTCTCAGCCAGTGCGGCGCAACCGCGTAGGCGCTCAGCCTGTGCGGCGCAACCGCAAGGCGCCTAGCCTGTGCGGCGAATGATGTGGAAGCCAAACGGTGTCTCGACGACGCTGCTGGTGTCCCCGATGTTGAGCGCGAAGGCGGCATCTTCGAAGCCCTTGACCATTTGGCCTCGGCCGAAGCTACCCAAGTCACCTCCGGCTTGTGCGGAGCCGCAATCGGAGTTGTCGCGTGCAAGCGCGGCAAAGTCGGCGCCGCCCTGAAGCTGTTGCTCGATGTCAGCGATTTGAGATTCGGCTTCCTCTTTGCTGCGCGTGGCGGAGGAACGCTCCGAACCCGCGTACATGAGTAGAATGTGTGAAGCGTTGAGCTGGTCTGCCATGTTGGTCCCCCGTTTGAGGGCCGAATCCTAGCAGAGATTCGCGGTGCAAATCGAGGCTAAATCGAACGCAGTTGATCCGAGCAAAGTGCCGCGATCGCGATGCGGTCGACCTTCCCGGTGCGATTGAGCGGGAGCGCGTCGAGCGCACAGATTCGCTTGGGGCGTTTGTGTGGCGCGAGCTCTTTCGCCAACCGATCGCGCAAGACGTCCGCGCTGTACCCCGTGGACTCGGTCACGACGGCAGCAACAACCTCTTCGCCCCACTCGTCGTGCGGCAGCGAGAAGACACAGGCAGAGACGATTCCCGGAACGGTTTCGAGGCATGCTTCGACTTCCTGAGGGACTACGTTCTCGCCGCCGGTGATGATGCGGTCGTCGATGCGGCCCCCGACTAGGAGCTGACCATCTGGCAAGAACGAACCGAAGTCGCCGGTGCGGAGCCATCCGTCCGATGTCCAGGGGGCGCCGCTGCGGTCTTGGCCGAGGTATCCGTCCATGAGCACGTCACCACGAACCTGGATCTCGTCTCCCTCGATCCGCACTTCGATGCCCGGCAGAGAAGCGCCCGATCCCGGTCGTCCACTTTGCTCGGGCGCTTGCGTCGTGACCTGCGAGCATGCCTCGGTGCATCCGTAGGTCGCGAGAATTGGGACGTTTCTTGCCATCGCATGCTCGCGCAGGGCATCGGAAAGCGGCGCACCCCCGACCAAAACGGCACGGAGCTCGGGGCCAGCTGTCCACGTCTGATCTTCGAGGGTCAACAAGCGGTGAAGCATCGTCGGTACGACACTTGCCAGCGTCACGCGATCTCGAGCTATGATCCGTGCTACCTCGGCCGGGTCGAAGGTTCCCGGACTCAGCACGACGCAGTGCCTGGAGATCAGAGACCGAGTCACGATCGACAAGCCACCGACGTGAGCAGGTGGCATGCACAGCAGCCAACGATCGTCGGTAAGCCACTCGAGATTTGCGGCGTGCGCGGCCTCCGACGCGATGAACGCACGGCGGGACAGGCGGGCGCCGCGCGGCGCGCCTCTCGATCCGGATGTGTACGCAATGGCGAGAGTTTGCTGGTCCGAAATCGGAGGCAGCGTCGAAGTGCCATTGCCGACGGCATCGCCAACCCGCTCGGTGATCAGGTGCACTGGCTGCACCTCGTCTAGAACGACCTCGCGCTCGCGATCCGTGAGGTGCGAATGGAGCAAGACCACCGGGACCCCGAGCTCGAAGAACGCATACAGCCAGACGATCGAATCGACGTCGACCTTGGGCGTGAGGGCTACCCGGTCGCCGCGTTCAATGCCTCGGCGTCGAAGGTCCGCGAGGGCTGTCCGGACGCGCGCTGCCACATCGGCGTAGGACCAAACCCTGCCGTTGGCGATCAGGCAATCGCGAGCGGGGTCTTCGTTCGCGGCCGAGAGCACGCTCAGCTCATGCATCGAGGTCCTCCTCGAGGTCGAGCCCCAGCCCGGGCGCGTCGTGTGGCTCGATCCATCGCCCCCGAATCGCCGCAATACGATGAGGTGGCCAAAGCGCCAGCGCTGGGTGTGACCCGAGGCCCGCGGCGAGCTTGGTTTGAAGCGCGAGCGCGAGTTCGGCTGTGACTGCTCTTGCGATTGGGCCATCGAAGGTGTGCGAAACCAGATACTGTGCGCCGTGCGCTGCAGCGCGCTCGGCGACCGCGAACGAAGCCCGCAACCCGCCGAGGACGGTCGGTTTGATGACGACAGCCCGAATCTTTCCGCTGTCCAAGAGCTTCTGCGTGAGTGCATCGTTGCGCAGCGTTTCATCCAACGCAAAAGGCAGCGGCAGATTCAACGCGGCGGGCCAATCCTCTGGTGCCACCGGCTCTTCGATCAGCTCCAGCTCGAGAGCTTGCAACGACTCTGCATGCCGGTGCAGCGCATCGATCGCGATGCGACGGTTGGCATCGAGCCGGAGGGGGAGCGTCGGATGGGTGCGGCGAATCACCTGGAGGGCGGCTATCTCTGCGTCGAGGTGAGGTCCGATCTTGAGCTTCAGGTGCGTTGCGCCTTGGGTCAGGAGCTCATCGGCACACGCCGGCCACAACTCGGGATTCGGCTCCATGACGAGGTCGGCGATGGCGATCGGTTCTCTTTCGACGTCGCCGCCGAGGATCTGGTGCACCGGCTGACCACGTGTATGGCCCAACCAGTCGAGCAGAGCCGTTTCGAGCGCGAACCGAGCCGAAGAATGCTCCAGCCGATGTGCGGCAAAGGCGCTCTCGAGGAGCTCGAGCGGGCTCGCGAGCGGATCGGCGCGAACCGGCTCGTCCGCAAGACCCCGAAGCTCGCTGCAAACGTCTGCTATCGAATCTGGCGAATAGCCGGGCAACGGAGAGGCTTCTCCGACTCCGGTCGTGCCGTCCCCTCGCGTTAGCGTGAGCACCGCGAACGTTCGCTTGGACAAACCGGCGCCGCCGCCGGAAAGCGACTCGGCCAACTCTCCCTCTAGCACGTCGATCTGGGCATGAAGGTCGGTCACGGTATGATCCCGATGGCAAAGAGAACGCCGAACACGGAAAGAAGCTTTGCAGTTGCGGCGAGCGTTTGATTGAGGGCGACCCCACGGTCGCGCACGACCGAGCGCAACAGCCTGATGGCCCACGGAATCGTGAGCAAGGGAAGGCACACCCACGCGCTGGTCCAGCCGAGAAGAAACAGGACGACGGGCGTTGCGAAAGCAACAGTCAGCAGGAAGGCATACTCTCTGACGCCTCCTTCCCTCCCGAATCGAACGACGAGCGTCGTCTTGCCCGCTCGCGCATCCCCCTCGAAGTCGCGCACGTTGTTCACGACGAGAATCGCGGTCGCCAAGGCGCCCACCGGGATGGACGCCGCCCAGGCGATCTCCGGGACGGTCAGCGCTTGGACGAACGTCGTGCCGCAAACCGCGACGAAGCCGAAAAACGCCATGACGAAGACATCGCCAAGACCGTTGTAGGCCAGAGGAAAGGGACCTCCGGTGTACGCGAGCCCGGCGACGATCGACGCGAGGCCGATCACGACCACGGTCGGCCCCGCAATCCAGGTGAGATATGAGCCCGTCCCGAGCGCGAGCGCGAAGGTGACGATGATTCCCCAGCGGAGCTGCCTCAAGGTGAGCAAGCCAGCCTGCGCCGCGCGAGTAGGTCCTAGGCGGGCCTCGGTGTCCGCTCCTTTCTGAAAGTCGAACATGTCATTGGCGAAGTTCGTTGCGATTTGAATGAGAAATGCGCCGAGCAGGGCTGCGAGCGCAGCATCCCATCGGAATCCGCCGACTCGCCACGCGCAGGCGGTCCCCACGGCGACTGGGGCAAACGCAGCGGTGAGTGTCGCGGGACGCGCCGCGAGAACCCAGGCGCCGACGGAGCCCGGTGCGACCTCGATGCTCACCGCACTCTCCCCTCGACCCGCTCCAGCACAGCGGCGATAGCAGCCGGCTTCTCGAGCACCACGTTGTGGCCTACGCCATCGACGAGCTCGGCCTCGACGTGAACATTCTCCTCCGTGATCGCGCGCGCGATTTCAGAAAACTTCGCGTCGCGCGAACCCGTCACCAGGGTGATCGGCGTCTCAACCGAGGTGATCGCGGCCCGATAGTCCGGCATCTCCCCCAATCCGAGAATCTGTAGGGCGCGTGCAAGCCCCTCCGCGTCGTGAGAGAGCCGGATATTCCGTTGGTTGGTCAGCGTTTCGGGGGAAAGCGCTCGCTGACTCGCGAACAACGGAAGCTCTTCCCACGCGGTAACAAACCTAGCGACGCCCTCCTCTCGTAGCAATCGCGCACGATTCGCGTCCAGCTCGCGACGCTCGGTGCGCACGGTTTCATCGCCCAGACCCGGGTGCACGCCGATCAACACCGCTGCATCAAACGCGCTTGGTTGGCGTGCCAGTAGCCCCAACGCGACCCGCGCGCCCATCGAATAGCCGCAAAGCAGCCTCGGTGATTCCGCGTTGGAAACCAGCGACAGGAGCCGCGTAACCTCAGTTTCGAAGGACTCGACCTCCGTGGTCCGCCAGTCGCGGCCGTGACCCAGCAATGCGGGAATGAGTGGGGGTCGGTCGAGCTCGGCTTGCGTGATGACAGGGCTCCAGCTTCGGGGTGAGCCCGTGAAGCCGTGCAGCAGCATCCACATCAAGAGACCTCGAGTTGAAGCGCCCGATCGACCCGACTGACGAGCTCGCGGCTCTGTTCTTGGGCGCTGTGCGGCGGCACCACGGCCTCGATGACCGTACATCCTTGTCCACCGTACGCAGTGTCGAGTGCTTGCCGGAGGCCCGCCACGGTGTTCACGCTCTCAAATCCACATCCATAGATCGCAGCCGCGCCCTCGAGGTCGGCGTCGTGGGGCGTAGTGAAATACGGGAGCCAACTCTCGCTGTGGTCTCGCGCGATGGGCAATTGCTCGAAGATCCGGCCACCACCATTGTTGACGACCACGATGACCAGCGGACCGGCGACCTCCGATGCCAACTGGAGGCCATTGGTGTCATGGAGAAAGCTCACATCACCGATCAACAGCGTCGTGGGACCTGCCACCGATGAAGCTACGCCGGCTGCGCCGGATATCACGCCATCGATCCCGCTTACACCGCGTTGCGTATTCACCAGGAGCAGCTTGTCACTAGGTGGCGCCCAGACGTCTACGTCACGAATCGGCAGACTGTTGCCCAAGACCAACACGCTCGGGTTGGGAACCCCGTCGAGTACCGCTCGCGTAGCGCCGGCCTGAGTAAGGGAATCACCGGCCCGGTCGAGAATCCCGGACACCTCGTCCCAAACCGCCGACTCGGCCCATTCAAAGCCCGTCACGAACTCGGGGTCGCGGCGAGCAAGGTCATAGCTCGCCTTGCAAAGCGCCGTGAGAAAGGATCCAACGTCGGCCTGCACAATCGCTTCGGCGTCCGAGCTCGGGTCGGCCCACTCCCAAGGATGCACGACGATGCGCCGAATCTGGTTTGTCTCGCAAAGCTGTTCCCAGCCCTTGGAAATCGGGCTCGAGCCGAGCTGCAGGACGAAATCTGGGAGGCACATCGACCTGCCGTTCCCCGTTCGCCAAATGGTGTCGAACGCGCCCAGCGCTCTCGACTCAGCCCAGCATCGGAACTGACTCGAGGCTTCCGCAAGCACGACGGAACCCGAGCGTTCGGCCAGCTCGTTGAGCGAGTCGACGAACATCGCGTTACGCACGTCCGATGGACCGCACAAGATGACCGGACGCGCAGCCGAATCGAGAGCCTCCGCTACGGAGTCGACCACCAAAGCGGGAACGTGCTCGACGAGCTTCGGATCGAGCGGACGGGCACGATACATCTGCGTGAGCGGCTCGGCGAGGATCGCGTCGACGCGGTCCTGGAGCTCCTGGTTTGCCGGCACTGGCTCCAACGGTTTGCGAGCCTGCGCATTGATGTGGACCGGGCCCGGCTTGACGCCCAAGGCCTCGGATACCGCTTGCGCGACCACTCGCCGCGCGGCTCGCAAGCTCAATGTATCTTCACGCGGCTCGCCGAGGTTCGAGAAGAACCGAACCTTCCTGCCGTACAGGCCAACCTGATCGGTCGTTTGGTTCGATCCGCAGCCGTGCAGCTCCGGAGGTCGATCTGCGGAAAGCACGATGAGGGGTACGCCCGCCTCGCTCGCCTCGATGACCGCTGGGAAGTAGTTGGCGGGCGCGCTTCCCGAGGTACAGAGAAGAAGAGAGGGGCGAAGTGTGCTGCGTGCCTGACCTAGCGCGTAATGCGCGCCGGAGCGCTCATCGAGCGCGCTCGTACATTCGAGCCCTTCGTGCTCGAGCGCAGCGATCACAAAGGGTGTACATCGCGAGCCCGGGCTGATGACCGCGTCGCGGACGCCAGCTTGGACGAAGCTGTGGACGACGAGGCGCGCCCACTCTGTCTGTAGTTCAGCGGCTGTCCCCATGGAGCGCTCCAAGAAGCGCCTGCATCTTGAGCTCGGTTTCGGCGTATTCTGCGTCGGGATCGGAGTCGGCCATGATCCCGGCGCCGGCGTAGACCCAGGCCTTCCCGTCGCGAAGCAACCCGGACCGAAGCGCAACGACGAACTCGCCATCGCCGGTTGCATCGGTCCAGCCGACCGGCGCGCTGTACCAGCCGCGGGCGACCGCCTCGTGCTCTACGATCCATCGAACCGCTTCGTTCGTGGGGACGCCGCCAACGGCCGGGGTGGGGTGAAGTGCTTGAACGAGCGAGAGGATGTGCGTCGGCTCTCGAAGGTTCCCCTCGATCGGTGTCTGCATGTGCAGCAGGTTCGGAAGCTCGCGAACGCTCGGCTCGGAAGCCGAGCGAAGTGAATCGCAGAACGGCTCGAGCGCGTCGAGAATCGCGCGGACCACCAACTGATGCTCCTCGCGCTCCTTCGAGCTGGCCAGCATCCGCGCGGCATCACCGTGTGCAGTCGATCCGGCCAGCGCTTCGCTCAACACCGAAGGCCCACGCCGCGAGATCAAGAGCTCAGGGGTGGCGCCCAAGAAGGCTGCATCGCCTCTCCACAGCGCGAACCGAGTGCAACCGGGAAACCGCTCTTCCAGGCGCTTGAGCACGTCCAGAGAACCAGCGCCGGTCTGGAGCTCGACGACGCAGTGCCTGGCGGCGACGACTTTGTCGAAGACGCGATCCTGAATCTTTCGGCGGATGTCTTCGACCTGACGCGACCAGGTCTCTCGATCCGCCTCGTCGATGCGTCGCACCGAAACAGGTGACGGAATGACACCGATCGGTCGCTCGAGGCTGTCCCAGATCGTATCGAACACGTCGAGCACCTGGTCTGCGGTCGGGTTGTCGGTCTCGCACACGGCAAGTGACAACCAAGCGCGTTCGCCCACGTGATACGTCCACGTAGGTAGCAACAGGAAACCATCGCCGAAGCTCTCCCACGGCATCTCCCTGGCGGCACCCGATACGAAGGAGGCGCCACCAAAGACCCGCGGTGCAGGGCTCGCCGCGTCGGCCACGTGATCGGTGCGATCGAAGAAGTTGCTGATCAAAGGCACACTGGGGGCCAGGGTCTTGGCGACCCCGAGCCCGGAACATGCAGCGCTCTGCGGCGGGTCCCACAGAATGCTTGCCTCGTGCGGAAATACGCGAAGCAACGCATCCGGCGGTGCGATCGGCGCCGGAACCGTCACGACGAGGTTCCTTGCTTCGGAGGTGCGCTCGCGAAGGGCTTGCTCCAAGAACGCCCGGGAGACCTCCCTGGTCGGGACCCCTTCGAATGCGAAGGCTGCGCTCTGAGACCTCATACGGCGGCCTCCTCAGGCTCGGCGACGAACAAGTTGCACGCGCCAAAGGTCAGCGGCTTCACTTCGAGGACGTTCAAACCGGAAGCCTTCATTTGTTCGGCAAACTCCTCGGGAGCTGGGAATGCTGCGATCGACTCCTGCAAGTACTGGTACTCGCGCGAACCCGAGAGCATTCCGCCAAGCCGTGGGATCACCTTGCGGACGTGGAAACGGGCGACCGGGCTGAGCCAACCCACGCTCGGCTCGCCGAGCTCCAGCACGGCGACGCGGCCTCCGGGCTTGGTCACCCGCGCCATCTCCGCGAGCGCGGCGCGTCGGTTCGGAACATTTCGAATGCCGAAAGCGATGCAGCACCCATCGAATGAGTCGTTCTCGTATGGAAGGGCTTGCGCGTCGCCCACTTGAAGCTCTACGCGGTCGCCGAGGCCACCGCGAGCCACCTTCTCGATTCCAACTTCGAGCATTCGGGTCGAGGGATCGCTTCCCACCACGCTCGCATCGGGGTGAAGCCGGGCGATCATGAGCGCAAGGTCTCCGGTGCCGGTTGCTAGGTCGAGAACACGAGCGTCCGACGGAAGCTCCATGGCGGCCACCGTCTTGCGCCGCCACGACTGGTCGATGCCCATCGACATCAGCCTGTTCAACAGGTCGTAGCGGCCCGCGATCTGATCGAACATCTCCCCGGAGCCGGGGTTGGGCGACTGGGTCTGTTGGACCGTTCCGCTCACTGACCACCTCGTTCGACCTTCTTGGCCTGAAGCCGGGCATTCTCTTGAACCTCTTGTTTGCGCGAGTGAAGTCGCATGTGCCCACGCTGGATCCCCTCGCCGGCGAGGGCTCGAAGAGCTGCAAGGTTGGATGCCATGCCCGCGGCGCCCATGACGATGGCAAGCTCTCCAGCGTTCTTCACACCCATGAGCTCGAACCCCGCACGCACGCCACGATGGACGCGCGTCGATCCGCCGACGGTTCCGACCGCCATCGGCATGTCGAGCTCGCCGTGCACACCGCTATCGGTGCGGGTCCAGACAACTAGCGGTTTGTAAGTGCCCGTCACCGACGCAAAGGCATGCGCTCCCGCTTCGATCGAGCGCCAGTCCTGCCCCATCGCCAGCGCAACTGCGTCGACCCCGTTCATCACGCCTTTGTTGTGGGTAACGGCGCGGAACCGATCGAGCTCGGCAAAGCGGCTCGCCTTGACGATGCCGTCCGCAAGGTCTGGTCCGCCCAGTGCATCGGCGCTCACGTCGCAGCGCACTCGAACGCGGCGGCGCATCGGCAGGTTGCTGAGGATGCGCAGCCCCACGGTGCCACCGGTGAGCTCGCAAATACGTGGGGCGACCGCTTCGGCGACCGCGTCGACGACATTGGCGCCCATGGCGTCGCCCACATCGACGTAGAGGTGCACGACCAAGACACCATCGTCTTCGTCGAGGACGCGTACGTCGAGGTCGCGGCAACCGCCGCCACGCTGCACCATGCCTGGGATGGCTTCGTCAGCAATTTGGAAAATCAAGCTCTGCTCGGCTTCGACGCGCGCCTTCGCCTCCCGCGGATCGGGGACGTCATCGAACTGAACCTGCGTGGTCATGATTGGCGCTGTGGCCTCGCCGAAGAATCCGCCGGTCATCCGTACTTGGCGCGCCGCGTTCGAAGCAGCCGCAACGACCGAGGGTTCCTCAACGGCCATGGGAACCAACACATCATTGTTGTTAACCCGGAAGTTGAGGGCGATCGACAAGGGGAGGCCATGCACCCCGATCACGTTTTCGCTCATTCGGTCGGCGATCTCGAGCGTGAGGCGGCCGCCGTCTTGCAAGTGCCGAACCGACTCTTCGGAAAGCAGGCCGGTGTCGATCATGGTTCGAAGCCGCTGTTCGACGTGCTCGCGGTAGAAGCCC
>Ga0209567_10000165_pt1 | contig 34685 bp, 29 predicted proteins | sample COG_12_FD_184756 | JGI IMG/M metagenome (GOLD analysis project Ga0209567, IMG submission 184756) | Pelagic marine sediment microbial communities from the LTER site Helgoland, North Sea, for post-phytoplankton bloom and carbon turnover... | ecosystem: Environmental > Aquatic > Marine > Neritic... | reverse complement strand
CGTCGCTGTCGGTGAACTCGCCTTCGACACTGTCGGGTGTGCCATCACCGTCGGTGTCGGTGCTGCAACCCGGCGCAAAGGTCGACGGGATACAGGGATCGGTATTGGCCGGATCCGCCTGGTCGTTGACACCGTCGCCATCGGTATCGACGATAGACGATTCCTGGTAATCGGGCGTGCCGTCACCGTCAGTGTCCGTGAACTCGCCTTCGACACTGTCCGGCGTGCCGTCACCGTCGGTGTCGGTGGTGCAGCCCGCGCCGAACTGCGACGGAATGCAGGGGTCGGTATTGGCCGGATCCGCCTGGTCGTTGACACCGTCGCCATCGGTATCGACGATAGACGATTCCTGGTAATCGGGCGTGCCATCGCCGTCGCTGTCGGTGAACTCGCCTTCGACACTATCCGGCGTGCCGTCACCGTCGGTATCGATAGTGCAACCGGCGCCGAACTGCGATGGAACGCAGGGGTCGGAAACCCCGACATTCACTGTCGTCATCGCCGGCAGATCATCGGCCGTATCGGTCGTCGAGTCTATTTGCTGCAAGCCTATGCGAGCAATCACGCTGTTGACGTACGAGTCATCAGGCGTACCTGAATACGCTACATCGTAAGTAAGCACTGCCGAACCGCTTGCCGGGACTGTGAATGGGCCGAGCCAGGCCAGTTGCTGACCGATGATTGTCAGGTTGCTATCCGGATAAAGGGTACCGTCGAGCCGCGCCGTTCCGGGTACGTAGGCGATAGAGCCCGCCGAAGGACTGGGCAGCGTATCGACCAAATCACGCAGGTCGGCAGAAATGCTCCCCGCATTACCCATTGTTACCGTGTAGGTGCTGGTCCCACCGCCCGCCGGCAACGTATCGGGACCGGCCGACTTCGTGAGCGCCAGGTAGTTTTCGACCGGTTCGATTGGCGGAAACGTCGTCGGAGTGATACTACCGGTGTTCTTTATCTGTGAGCCGCTACTGATGTAATTGACCGGAACGACTGACGACGGCGTTGCGGTAGGACCGGTTACGACAAACGTGTACACGGACGTGTAGTCAGTGTTTCCGCTCGAGAGGCCGGACAGGAACAAGGTGTCCGTCACACTAAGCGTGTTGCCGCCGGTCATGTCAATACTGCTGGAGACAAGCTGCAGGCTGTCCGCAGGCCAATTAGCGAGAACTGCCGGAGTTCCGGCAAATACTCTTCCACCCGCCGCACCGATCGTGCCTGTACTGCCGACAATGGTCACGGTCATTACGCCACCCAGTTCGGGTGGATTCGGACCGACAATCGTTGAGGTCACCTTATTAGCGTTGGCTGCGATGGTGGTGCTTGAGTCGAGCGAAAACTGCACGCCCAGGCCATTTTGGGTACCGCTGCCATCGCCCGCGCCACCCGGCGGCGTTGGCGCGGCAGCCAGCTGGGTACCCAACCCGCCAAGAGCGGCGGGAAGGCCATCATATACGGTCACGTCGTGCGTCTCTCCTGTCGTGACTGCGGTCGCTTTCAGGTAGATGAATGCATAGGCTGTCTGGCCGTTTGCCAAAGGCCCAAGAGAGACAAAACCATCCTCTCCGTCACCTGTCGAGATGACGGCGCCGGAAAAGTTTTCTGTTCCAACCCAGAGGTCACCAATATCAGCACCACTGTTGTTGATGACCTGGTAGCCGGCATACATGCCGACGAAGCTCGAACCCGGGTTGATATAGACTATGGGCGAAGAAACGCGATCGATATCTACTGCCGCGTGTGCACCAGTTGTGCCAAGCAATAGCAGAACTAGCAAGAATTGAAATGTCGGCCTCGACTTCACGATACAACGCTCCTGTTTCACCAAGTCCCAATAAGGGGTGGTCGCCGTCCATGCGAATTCTTGTGCAAAACAACGCGCCGACCGTGCAATACGAGTGTTGAGAGGGGCAGGGCCAAGAGCCGTACAAGCGCACCGGATCATTCCGGTACTAAGCTGATATTATGTTATCTGTAACGGGCACTTACGTGATTCGCGTCACAATGCTGGTTCTTATTTACAAGGTCTTAGAGATTTTGCTCTTGTGAACAATTGTCTTAGAACGGGCCGCCCCTCTGGATCACCTTGCATTCGAGAGAACAGCTCGAATGTTCGGTTTGACGAATGGAGTAAATGATGAACAGACTTGGTGTCTGCACTGCCTTGTTGGCCCTGCTTTCTACCGATGTTATTTGGGCCGCCGAACCCCGAACCGAGCACACCTACCAGCTGGAGCCGGATGAGGCCCGGCCGGCAGCGACGATCGACGATGCCGCCTGGCTGGTCGGCTCCTGGACCGGCACGGCGTTCGGCGGGCGCTTCGAAGAAGCCTGGAATCCTCCGTCTGCCGGCACGATGGTGGGGCTTTTCAAGCTGTTGGGCGACGATGGGGTCGCGTTCTACGAACTTCTGCTCTTGAGTGTTGAGGACGGTACGCTGACCCTGAAAGTGAAACACTTCAATCCTGATTTCTCCGCCTGGGAAGACAAAGCCGACTACGTGAGCTTTCGCCTGGTCAAGAAGGACGACGATGCGCTGCACTTTGGTGGTCTCAGTTTTTACAGGCGCGGCGACGACGAAATAGACGGCTACATCGTCATGCGCAGCGGCGAGGACGTGAGTGAGCATCATTTGCAATACGCGCGTCGCTAACAACGTCGCGCTACAGGTACACTTTCGCTATTGTGGCGTGTGTCGGTTAGGAAGAAACTGATTGCTGCTTTGGTAGCAGGTGACAAACGGTGAATGCATCAGACCCGCACTTCTTGCATAGCTTTCTTCTTGACGGCAAAGGCGGCGGCCAGGAAATTGATTCGACCGTTTTCAGTCAATGGTCGGCGGACCAGGGCTTGCTTTGGGCACATATCGATGTCTCCGATCCCGAGGCATCCCGATGGCTTACCGAAGACAGTGGTCTGCCAGACTTGGCGATAGATACCTTACTCGCGGGCGAGACCAGACCACGTTCAGTCATCAACAAGGACGGTATGTTAATCGTCTTGCGGGGTGTAAATACAAACCCGGGCGCAGATCCCGAAGATATGGTTTCGGTTCGGGTGTGGATCGAAGATCAACGGATCATAAGCTCGCAACGGCGCCGCCTGTTATCAGTGGATGATGTTTGCGAGTCCCTGATGTCCAATGACGGCCCGACATCACCGGGCGAATTCGTTGTCGCCCTTGTCGAGCAACTCGCGGACAGGATAGGTGGATTTGTGGATTCCATCGAGGATCGCATTGACAACTCTGAGGATGAAATAAGCAGTGGCAAAGCACCGGGATTTCGTCAACGGCTTGCGGCACTCCGCCGGCAAATTGCGGAAGTACGGCGATTCCTCGCTCCGCAGCGCGATGCACTCGACCGGCTGACCCGACAATCCAATGCCTGGCTGACTGAAGCGGAGGCGCACGGCCTCAGGCAAGAAGCCGATCGCATAACCCGCTTTCTCGAAGATCTGGACCTCGCTCGCGAACGGGCCGTCGTCCTGCAGGAAGAACTGCTCAGTCTGATCGCGCAAGAGCAGAACGCGCGAATGTATGTTCTCTCCGTGGTTGCGGCGATTTTTCTTCCACTGTCTTTTATCACAGGCCTTTTGGGAATGAATGTTGGGGGATTACCGGGTCTGGAGAACTCCGCGGGCTTTGCCTGGTCTATCGTTGTCATGATTGTTGCCGGCTCTGCACTGCTTCTGTTCTTTCGCTGGAAAAAGTGGCTTTGACGCGCGCGAGATCCTACGCATTAACGGTATGAAACGATGCGCCCCTATTCTTGCACTGTGTTACTACCGTTGCTGCTTGTTGCGTCTCTTTCCAGGGGCGAACTGCAGATAGAGGGTGTCAGCGATGAAGTTTCTCGCAACGTCCGCAGCTATGTTGCGCTCGCGAGCGAAGCATGTGACGCAGAAGCATGGCTTGTACGGCGACGCTTCCGTGCGGTCGAGACCGAAGCCAGGACGGCGCTGGAACCATTTGGCTACTATGACCCGGTCATAGAGACCTCGCTCGAGCAGGATGACACGTGCTGGCGAGCGGTGCTGAGCATTGATCCCGGCACGCCGGTACTTCTCAGAAACGTCGATGTCTCGCTGACCACTCCTCCGGAAGAGCCTGCAGACTTCGCCGACATCACGTCATCGACGACGCTTGTCGCTGGCGCGCAATTACGGCACTCCGATTATGAAACGCTAAAGGAGTCCTTGCAGGTTCGCGCGGCGGAGCGTGGATACGTCGAAGCGACTTTTTCGAAAAGCAGCATCGAAGTCTGGCCGGAAAAATATGCCGCAGATATTTCGCTGCAATATGACAGCGGCCCTCGCTACAGTTTTGGCCCGATCCAGCAAGAGCAGGAACTCCTGGACCCCGGTTTGATTAGTGCTTTTTTCGACTTCGAAACCGGTATGCCATACGACAACCGGCTGCTTACCAAGGCCTATAACGATCTCTCCTTGAGTGGGTACTTCGGTCGTATCGAGCTATTACCCGAGTATGAGCGGGCAGAAGACAAGCAGATCCCGATTCGCGTGATGCTCGAGCCTGCTGATCGCATCGAATACACGGTAGGCGTCGGCCTTTCCACCGATACCGGACCGAGGGTCCGCGCCGGTTATCACAACCGCAGGGTCAATCGACGCGGGCATCGCTTCAAGAGCGACATAGGTGTGTCTTCGGTCATCCAGGGCATCACCGCCGAGTACCGAAAACCCTTAGCCGACCCACGCAGCGAGTGGTTGAGTTACACCGCCGCCCTCAGCAACGAAGATACCGATACTTTCGACAGCGACACGGCACGGGTTGGCGTAAGGCGTTCGAAGCGCCTGAGTAGAAACTGGATGCGCACCCTTTCTCTCGACCTGAGCTATGACCGGTTTGACGTCAGTGACGAATCGAGCCGAACGCGCCTGGTACTGCCTGCCATTGCCTTCGACCATAAGCGTGCGGACCGTGACATATTGCCGACTCGCGGCCGACGTCTGGGCATAGAGCTGCGTGGCGCCAGTGAGTCTGTCGGTTCAGATACATCATTTGTGCAGGCAATTGTCGGAGGTCGCATTGTTCACTCGGTTTCGCGTGAGGGTCGGCTGCTCGCGCGTGCCACAGTGGGTTTCACGGCAAAATCGGAATTTGACGAATTGCCGCCTTCCATGCGTTTTTTCGCCGGCGGTGACGAGTCGGTTCGCGGCTTCGGCTACGACACGCTGGGGCCAAAGGACGAGCTCGGCAACGTCATAGGTGGCAGTAACCTGCTGGTGGCGAGCGTTGAATACGAACACCGACTGCGCGGGAATTTCTACGGCGCCGTGTTCGTGGATGCGGGTAATGCCTTCGATGACGTTGACGTTGACGCGGCTGTGGGCGCGGGCCTGGGCCTGAAGTGGGTATCCCCCGTTGGACCGCTGCGTTTCTACCTGGCGCACCCGCTCAACAAGTCCGATCGCAGCGTTCGCCTGCACATTCGGCTTGGAGCCGACCTGTGATCCGGCGCCTGGGGCTGTGGACCGCCGGCGTGCTTGCCGCAGCCCTGTTGCTTTGTGCCGCCACCGCGTTCTGGATAGTGGCGACCGAGAGCGGCACGCGCTGGCTGGTAGCAAGAGCCTCTCCGCTGCTTCCGGCCGAACTGCAATTTGCGGACGTGGATGGCACGCTTCTAAACGGCGTTACCTTTCGGTCCATTGGCTGGAACGATGAAACCGTCAGTGTTTCCGTCGATCAGCTTGCAACGAAATTCCAAATACTCCCTCTGTTGAGTCATCAATTGCGGATCAGCAATCTGGACATTCGCCGTGTGGCAGTTCTGGTTCGCGAGGGCCCGCCAGGCGACGTTGATAGCGCGCCGTTTTCGATCGACGTTCCGATCGCGATCCTGATAGAGGATGCTTCTGTGCAGGATACGCGTGTCGTCACTGTCGACCGCGAACTCGTTATCGAGCAAGTACGGCTCAGCGGTCGGCTTTCGGGATCGGTACTGCGAATCGATCGCCTCGAGATTCAAAGTGAGCTCGGCGACATCGGCCTCTCGGGAGACGCGCACCTGGCAACTCCCTACCCGGCCACCACGACTGCCGCGTGGGAACTTCGATTACCCGATCAGGCCCCGATGTCCGGTATTTTCCAATTGCGTGGAGACACATCACGGTACGAGATACAGCACGAGCTCGACGCACCGTATGAAATCTCCACTACCGGCGAGTTTTCTTTGGTTGATAGTGACATCAAAGCCGATCTCTCGAATACCTGGCGGCAGCTAACTATCGAGACAGGTGATGCGGGGGCCATCGACCTGACAGACGGCGCCCTTCGTATCAGCGGCAGTGCCAGCGAATTTACGTTTGACGGAAGCACGACGGTTTCGTCCGGCGACATTCCTGCACTCGAGGTGACGACACGGGGAATCCGCAATGCCGAGCGTATCGATTTTGAGTCGGTGTCAATTTCAAACGACTGGGGAAAGCTGCTCGCAAAGGGTAAGGCGATCCTGTCACCCGACCCTTCCTGGAATCTTGATTTCGAGCTTTCCGAGCTGGATCCGGCCGTTGCCGATCAGAGACTGAGCGGCAGTCTTCAAGTCACCGGAAGGACCTCGGGACGTATCGCGAACCAGCTACCGTTTGCCGATGTTCAGATTGACAGCCTCGATGGCGATCTCAATGGGTATCCCATCAATGGCGAGGGAATGCTGTCCTACGCGAATGAACAATTTCAGTTTGATAGCGCTGTTGTACGCATCGGCGACAACCAGGTCGACCTGGACGGTTCGTACGGAGAGCAGCTCCGCATAAACGCCGCGCTGCGCTTCCCCGACATCAGTCAGTTCGGCATCGGTGCTTCCGGGCTCCTGACCGGCGATATTCGCCTCGTCTCGGATCTAAAGGCGGTCGAGGCATCCGGCAGCCTGAACGGTGAAAACCTGGCCTTCGAGAACTACGCCGCAGGAGAATTCTCGGCTGAATTCGATTTGCCGGTAGCGGGCACAGGCAACGCATTACTGCAGGTTGCCGATGCGCGCGTCGACGACATGATACTTTCGACCGGTCGCCTGTCTGCGTCAGGTTCCGCAGAGGCACATGTGCTGCAGGCTGATTTCGCGTTCGAGAATCTCTCGGGCAAAGTTCAGCTGGGCGGTGGCATCGCCAAGGACAACTGGTCCGGCGCCATCCAGGAATTGGTATTGCGTGGCGAACAACTCGGAGAATGGACTTTGCGAGAAGCCGCCGACGTTTCGGCCTCAACGTCGTCGCTCAATGTTGAAAACGCCTGTCTCATCGCAGCGTCAAATACAGGCATCGCATGTGGCATGCTTGACTACGCGTTCCGCGGACCGCTGCGCTTCGACGTATCCGTGAGTGAACTTCCGCTCGCCGCTTTCCCTGTCAATTTGCCAGAGGGAGCAACCGTCGAGGGAGCGATAACGGCGCAGGCAAGCGGCGACTATGCGAACCAACGCCTGACGGCAAGCGCAACACTGGATGTACACGAGATGGCCTTGAGAGCGATCTTCGAAGGAGACGAAGTTGCGGCACGTTTCGATCGCGCATTTGCCCAGGCCTCGATCGTCGACGACCGACTTACGGGTGAGCTCGAATTCCGGTTGTCGAATAACACCGATCAAGTCACAGGCAAACTCGAGATCGCCGATGTCCTCGATCAGGATTCACCGCTTTCCGGGCGCGGTAGCCTCGAGCTGAATGATCTCGGGCTTTTCTCCGTCTTGTATCCGAGCTTAAGCAATCCGGTTGGCAAGATATCCGGCAGTGTCGATGTCGCCGGGAGCCTTGTCGCGCCCGATCTTGTCGGGGAAATCGCACTGCACGACGGTTCATTCGGTATCCCGCAGGCCGGCATCGCCGTTTCGGATGTCGCATTGGTGCTCCGCCAGGACGAAGCAGGCCACCTCGCCCTGCAGGGCGCTGCCCGGTCCGGCGACGGGCATCTGGACATCCGCGGCAAGACGACGCTGAGTTCGCACTCGGGCATTCGCACCGAACTGAGTCTCAATGGCGAAAATTTCAAACTCGTTCAACTGCCCGATTGGCAGGTCGCCGCATCCCCGGCTATTGCCGTTGTTTTCGACGAAGACGAAACCCGTGTCAGTGGGGACCTCGGCATCCCGACAGCAAATATCAGTGTGCACTCCGTGCCCGAGACAGCTGCGCGGCCATCCCCGGATAGTGTTGTCTACCGTGAAGACAAACCCGTCGTCGCGAAACAGCGAGTCACGCACGTCGACGTTCGAACGAGTCTCGGCGAAGACGTTTCGTTTTCAGGATTCGGCCTGACCACCGGCCTCGAAGGCTCGGTGCATATTGCCGGCAGCAGCATTACACCCTACAAAGGTTTTGGTCGCGTTACGTTGCGTGAGGGCCGCTATCGCGCCTACGGGCAGAGCCTCGAGATCGAAAGCGGTGAACTAATTTTCAATGGCCCGCTGAACAATCCTGCGCTGAACATTCGCGCCACCCGGACGGCGAGCGACAAGACAGTCGCCGGAATTCATCTGACCGGCACGCCCAGCCAGCTGAAATCACAGGTATACAGTGAGCCGGCATTGGGCGATGCCGAGGCGTTATCGTATCTGTTGACGGGCCGGCCATTAGCAAGCGCCGACTCCGAGCAAGGCGACATGCTGAACCAGGCGGCGTTCGCGCTGGGACTAAGCACGGCCGGCAGTGTCGCCTCACGTATACGCAACGAACTCGGTTTCGAGACTCTCGGTGTGAGGGGAGGATCCGAAGACAGCGAGTTTGTCGCCGGCAGGCGCTTTGGCAATCGCCTGTTTATCGAATACGCGTACGGCATCATCGATAATCTCGGCACGCTGCTGCTTCGCTATCAACTCAGCAAACGTCTCGTCGTGGAATCCAGGTCCGGTACCGTTCGCAATGTCGATCTTGTTTACAGCGTCAAGAAAAAATAACCGGCGCGTATTTCACTTCACAGGCTGCTGTACAGAACCCCGATGATAGCCACGGGTACGATGACACGAATCATCCACAGCCAGATCGTGAAAATCGCGGCATTGCCAAACGACAGGTCTTCCGCCAGCACCTTGGGCTTGATCAACCAGCCGACGAAAATTGCCATCAGGATGGCGCCCACCGGCATCATCAGGTTGGCGGTGACATAGTCGATCAACGCGAAGAAATTCATGTCGGCAAACGTGCCGATCACGCCCAGCGGATGAAAGTCGGACCATTCGTTGAACGAGAACACGGTCGCGAGGCCGATCGCCCAGGCAAGAAAACCGAACACGATGCAGCCATTACGTCGCCGTATGCCCCAGCGGCCCTCTGCGTACGCAACGATGGGCTCGATGATCGCAATGATGGACGTGACGGCAGCAAACGCCAGCAAAATGAAGAACAACGCCCCGAATATCGCGCCACCCTGCATGCCGATGAACGCTGCCGGCAAGGTCTGGAAGATAAGGCCTGGACCTGAACCGGGATCCAGGCCATTGGCAAAAACGATCGGAAAAATCATCAGGCCCGCCAGTAGCGCCACCATCGTGTCGGCACCCGCGATGATCAATGCGGATTTGGTCAGGGAGACCTCCTTCGGCACGTACGAGCCGTAGGTCATGATCAACCCCATGGCGACACTGATGGAAAAGAACGCCTGGCCGATCGCGGTCAGTACCGTGCGGCCATCGATCTTGCTGAAATCGGTGCTGAACAGGAAATCGACACCGGCCTTGAAATCCCCTTCTACGGCGGCGTAGCCGATCATGACGAGCAGCATGACGAACAGCGCCGGCATCAGGAACGTCACGGCACGCTCGATTCCGTCGCGCAAGCCACGACCGACAATCATCAATGCGATAACTATGAATACCGTGTGCCATAGTGTCATCGTGCTTGGGTCTGCCAGCAATGCGTCGAATTGTTGTGCAACGTCGGCCGAACTCGCGCCGCCGAAACCGGTGCCGGCTTTCACGATATACGCCAGTGTCCAGCCGGCGATCACGCTGTAATAGGTTGCAATCAGGTAGCCAACGAGCATGCCCATCCAGCCGACCACGGCCCAGACCCTGGAGCGACCCGCCTTCTCCGCGACGTTCGCCATGGCAACCGGCGGGCTATGGCCGCCCCGGCGGCCCAGCCACAACTCCGCGATCAATATCGGGATCGCGACGAAAACGACACAGGCCAGGTAGACAAGCACGAACGCCCCGCCGCCGCTAACGCCCACGACAAACGGGAATTTCCAGATATTACCCAGCCCGACGGCCGCACCCACGGCCGCAAGTATGAATGTGAAGCCTGAAGACCAGGTTTGATTGTGGTCCGTCGATGTCGTTAAGGTCATTCGCTCGATTCCCCCATCTCGACGGGATTGTAAGCCGATTAGGTCGCGAAGGCCCGTGGTTCCTGACTTTTCCGGCTCCGGGCGGCTAAAGATAAGCCTCCTGCTACCGATACAAATACCTCTAGTTTTGTAAAACGGCATCAGGTGCCGGGCTATGTTGCGAAAATTCAAAAGAGCTTTGGCGGGGAATTCACGGGCAGGAATAGCGCTCGATGGGGCTCAAGCCGGGCTGGCGAGGGTCCGACGACTGGACGATGGCCGCCTGAGCCTCGCCTTACGTGTGCTCACGACAGAAGGCGGTGACGGGGAATGGCCGGATCGCGCCGCGTCGCATGCGGCCAGCATGGACCTGAAGCGAACCCCCGTGTCCTCGGTGCTGGCCGAGGATGCTTATCAGCTGCAGCTGGTGGAAATGCCCAACGTCCCGGCAGACGAGCTGCTTGCAGCCGTGCGCTGGCGGCTGAAGGACCTGATTGACTTTCCAGTGGAAGAAGCCGTCGTCGAGCTGCTTGAAATGCCCCGCCACGCCAATCCGGGCAATGCGCCCATAGCCTATGCCGTGGTGACCCGGCACAGCGAGGTCTTGCAGCAGATCGAACTCATGAAGCGCGCCGACCTGCAGATGGATGTCATCGATATTCCGGAGCTGTGTATCCGCAATATTGCCGTGCTGTTGCCGCAGGACGCGGATGGCGTCGCGTTCCTGCACTTTACCGAAAACTGTGGCTACCTGACGATTACGCGCAAGGGCATCCTGCATATGACGCGACGTCTCGAAACCGGAAGGCGCGAGCTGGTCGCAGCCTCGGCTGACGATTTCGCATTGCAGGAACGAATAGCCGGAATCGCGCTCGAAGTACAGCGCTCGCTCGATTATTACGAGAGCCACTACGACTGTCGGCCGGTGAGGGAAATCGTGCTGGCCCCGGGGGCAGACCTTGATGCGATGCCAGCGGCGTTAACAGAGAATCTGGGTCTCACCGTAACCCGCCTGGGCCTGGAAGACCTGTTCATTCTGGAAGACGAGGTCTCCGCCGAAGAACAGGGTGGGTCCCTGCTTGCAGTTGGCGCAGCACTTCGTCCCGACCCCTCCGCTCAGCAGGTGGCCGCGGCATGAAGCAGCAAATCAACCTGTACCAGGTTCAATACCGCGCGAAAACGCGGATGTTCCCCGCGTGGTTCATGTTGCAGGCTACTACCGCGGTGATCGTCGGGATGATGCTGATGTACGTCTTTGCACAGCAACGCATAGGCGGCATAGAGCAGGAGCTAGCGGTCGTGGCGCGACAAGAATCGGTCGCTCTCGATCGCCTGCAGAATATCGGACCCTTGATCAAGCAGGTGACCGGCGAAAAGAACTGGTCCGAACAACTCGACGATAGCCTGCGGATGCTCGCCGAGCGCCAGGCCGTTCTCAACCTGATTCAGGGCTCGACGCTCGGTGACACCAGGGGCTTCTCGCGACACATGCGTGCCCTGGCTCGTCAGGATATCGACGGGCTCTGGCTGACCCACATCGTGTTATCCGCGCTCGGCGACAAGACACGACTTGAAGGCAAATCTATTCGTGCCGAGCTGATCCCGCTTTACGTGCAGGGCCTGACCAGCGAAGCACCGTTTGCCGAACAGCGCTTTCAGCGTTTCCAGATAGACAACCCGGTTGACGACGACGAGACCGCGCTGCGGTTTTCGATGGACAGCGACGTGCTGCTGGCCGCTCATGCGGAGCAAGACCGGTGAATTACATGGACGAAATCAGCAACGCGATAGCGCCGCTGGTCGCCAGGATAGACGCACTCTCACTGCGCGAACGACTGCTGGTCCTTGTTACCGCTTTGGTGTTGAGCGCCGTACTGTGGCACACGCTTCTGATGCAGCCGCTCGAGCAACGCGCAAGCGAGACGCGCGCTGAATTGACAGCACTCGAAGAACGCATAACGGCGGCTAACCGCAGCCTGGAAGAGCAGATCCTGCAGCTCGCGGGGGGCGGCGACGAGCAACGCTTGCGCATTGCTTCGCTTCGAAAACGGATCGACGAGATCAATACGACCCTGGGCAATCATGCCGCCGAACTGATCGACCCGTCGGAAATGGCACAGGTTCTCGAAAGCGTTCTGAAAGAGCAGTCCCGCCTGAAACTGGTGCGCATCCGCAATACGACACCCGATTCCCTGGTCGCCGACGAAGACCCGACCGCGGTCACACCAAGTGCCGTGACCTTCTATCGCCATGGTCTCGAGATCGAGGTTGAAGGCAGTTACGCCGCGTGCCTCGAGTACCTGAACGCGATCGAGTCACTGCCATGGCGCCTTTACTGGCAGGTGCTCGAGCTCGACGTCATCGACTATCCGCTGAACCGTATTCGCATCGAGGTGGGCACGCTGAGTCTCGACGAGGAGTGGATCGGTGCGTGAAGAAATCAGGAATCTGGCGATTGTCGTCTTGATGCTGACCGCTACCAATGTGTGCCTGGGCGAGCCTCTGCGCGATCCCACACGACCGTACCGAGCGAGCGCAGTCACGACAACGGCGTCGCCCCGATTCTCGGTCAACGCCATCATCGTTTCGGCCGATCGACGAGTTGCCATCGTCAACGGACGACGCGTCGGTATTGGCGGGTCGATAGATGGCGCGACAGTCATTTCGATCGAAAAAGACGAACTCGTCCTGGCAAAAGACGGCCGGCGTATCACGGCCAGGTTGCGTGACGGAGAGCCGCGTTAATGAAGATCACCGGAGAACAAAGCTCATGTTAAGAAAAACTGCGACGGTAAGCGCCGCACTGCTCGTCTTGAGCGGCTGCGACGCGATGATGCCGACCCGCGATTCGGAGCCTGCCCGTGGCGACCTCACCCGAGACAATGTCGAAGCCGCGATGGAAGAAGCGTCCAGGACTCCGCCGCCGGCACCTGCCGCTGTGCCGCAGCGCACGGAGCCTGCAGCGATAGCGACGCAACCCGGCGACAAGCGCTTCAATCTCAACAGTGAAGACACGCCCGCGCGGGCGTTCTTCATGGCCCTCGTCGATCAGACACAGCACAACATTGTCGTGCATCCCGACGTTGCCGGTAACATCTCCCTGATGCTGCAGGATGTGACCGTCGAGGAAGTACTCGAGGTCGTCAGCGAGGTCTATGGTTACAATTTCCGGCGCGGCGCCGCCGGTTACATCGTGTATCCGGCGACATTGCAGAGTCGCATATTCCAGATCAACTACCTCAATCTGCAGCGATCGGGCGTTTCCCGTACCCGCGTAAGCTCGGGCCAGGTTAGTGAGGCCAGGGGCAACGACAACCAGGACAGACAACTCGTTGACGGAATCGTCGAATTATCGCGGAAGTCATCACGCGATTCGCAGCAGATCTCAGGTTCAGGAATCGAAACAAACTACGCGGCAGATTTCTGGAGCGAACTTCGAGACACACTCGAGCAGATGATCGGCGATGCCGATGGACATCAGGTCGTCGTGAACTCTCAGACAGGGGTCATCGTTGTCCGAGCCATGCCGGACAAACTCCGCAGCATCGGTGAGTATCTCGATGCTATTCAGGACATCGCCCAGCGCCAGGTCGTTCTGGAGGCGAAGATCGTCGAGGTGCAGCTCAGTGATGCCTTCCGCTCGGGCATCAACTGGATCGCCGTCTCGCAGAACAGCAGCGGCGATACGTTCACATTCGGACAGAGCTCCCCACCACCGCGCTTTAGCGGTGACCCGGAAGACCTTGGCGGAACGCCCATCATCGTCGAGCCGGGTAATCCTGTTACCAGCCTTACCACTACGGCACTGGGTGGCGCGTTCACGATGGCTTTCGATGTCGGCGACTTCAACGCATTCATCGAGCTGTTGGAGCTGCAAGGTGAGACGCAGGTGCTTTCAAGTCCGCGCGTATCGACGCTCAACAACCAGAAAGCAGTGATAAAAGCCGGTACCGACGAGTTCTTTGTCACCGACGTTTCGAGCGATACCGTGACCGGCACGTCATCGACGACCTCGAGGGATGTCGAGCTGACCCCGTTCTTCTCGGGTATTGCCCTCGACGTAACGCCACAGATCAGTGCGGATGGTGAAGTGACCTTACATATTCACCCGACGGTCAGCACGGTCGTCGACCAGGATAAGGACATCACTGTGTCTGGCGAGACTGACACCTTGCCGCTCGCCTTCAGCGAGATCCGCGAGTCCGACAGCATCGTCAAGGCGCGCAGCGGTCAGATCATCGTCATCGGCGGTCTGATGCGTAATTCGATAAAGGACGAGAGTTATGGCACGCCGGGGCTGAGCAAAATCCCGGGCGTTGGCAACCTGTTCAAGAGCACGCGCGAGATAGAACGAAAGACCGAGCTCGTCATTCTCCTCAAGCCGGTGGTTATCGATAGCGACGACGCCTGGACACAGATGGCCGACGAGTCGCTGCAACGCATCAGGCAGACCGCCGGCAGGTAGCGGCGGGAGACCATGGAATCATGAGCACTTCAGGAGCAACGGTTTCGAAACTGTCTCGTCGCAGGAAGATGCGACTCGGAGAGTTGCTGCTGGACGCTGGCGCAATCACGCAGGCCCAGCTTGACCAGGCGTTGACCTTACAAAAACGTACCGGCCACAAGCTCGGTCGCGCACTGACCGAGGTCGGCGCCATTGAAGAGGCGGAGCTTTACCAGTTCCTCGCCAAGCGCCTCGAGATCGAGTACCTCGATCTGAGCAGCATCAAGTTGCAGACCGAGACCGTAAAAACCCTGCCCGAAGTCCAGGCGCGCAGACTGCGCGCGCTGGTGCTCAAGCGTGACAAGGACGGTTTGCTGGTCGGCATGGCGGACCCGACCGACATCTATGCTCACGACGAGCTCGGCCGGTTGCTTGGCAAGGCAGTGAAGATCGCGCTGGTCAACGAATCCGAGCTGTTGCGCACCATCGATATCATGTATCGGCGCACGGACGAGATCAACGCCCTCGCCGCGGAGGTAAAAGAAGAACTCGGCGAGGCACGCATCGACATCGACCAGCTGACTGCCGATGAAGACTCCGCCGAAGCGCCGGTTATCAAGTTATTGCAATCGATGTTTCGGGACGCCGTACAGGTAAGCGCTTCCGACATTCATATCGAACCGGACGAGTTCGTGCTGCGGATCCGTCAGCGAGTCGACGGTGTGTTGCAGGAACACGTGATCGACGGGCGTGGTGTTGCCGGTGCGCTGGTCACCCGGCTCAAACTGATGAGCGGGCTCGATATCTCGGAAAAGAGGCTGCCACAGGACGGGCGTTTCTCGATCCGCGTCAACGAAACGACGCTGGACATTCGCGTCTCGACGTTGCCGGTACAGTTCGGTGAGGCGGTCGTCCTCAGGCTGCTGGACCACTCGGCAAATCTCCTGAGCCTGGAAAAGCTGGGCATGCCACCGAATCTGCTCGAGCGCTTCTACCGCATGATCGAACGTCCGTCCGGCATGGTCCTCGTGACGGGACCAACGGGCAGCGGCAAGACCACGACGCTCTACTCGGCTTTAAATTACGTCAATAAGCCGGCGACCAAGATCATCACGGTCGAAGATCCCGTCGAATACCGGCTGGAGCGGGTTAACCAGGTACAGGTACATCAGCGCATCGGCCTCGACTTCGGCCGCGTATTGCGCACCGCGTTGCGCCAGGACCCGGACATCATCCTGGTCGGCGAAATGCGAGACCGGGAGACGGTGGATATCGGCCTGCGCGCGGCGATGACGGGTCACCTGGTTTTCTCGACCCTGCATACCGTCAGCGCGGTGGCGACGGCAAACCGATTGCTGGACATGGGCGCGCCTGGTTACCTGATCGGTGCGGCACTGCAGGGTGTCGTCGCGCAAAGACTGGTGCGGCGCGTGTGTGAAAGTTGCGCAGAGCCGGTCGAGCTATCGCATGGCCAGAGTGCCTGGCTGAAGACGCAGCTTGGCAGCAAGCGCGCCGCCAGCACGAAATTCGTGCATGGGCGCGGCTGCAATTATTGCCAGCTTACCGGGTATCGCGGGCGCATCGGCGTCTACGAACTGCTCGAAATGGACGACGGTCTCACTGACGCTTTGCGGCGTGAGGATCTGAGTGCGTTCGCGAAACTCGCAGCAAAGAAAAAGAACTATGTGCCCCTCGTCAATTGCGCCCTGGATTACGCGGTCTCGGGTGTAACGTCGCTCGACGAAGTACTTCGTGTTGCCGGCGGCCTGGACGCGGTAGATGAGATCGAGACCAACGTCGCTTCCGCAGCGAACGAGGTCATCGATGACTGAATTTGCGTACAAGGGACGATCTGCCAGTGGGGGGCTGATCACGGGCACGCTCGAGGGTACATCGGCCGATGCCGTGGCCGGACGCCTGGTCAGCATAGGCATAACGCCCGTCGAGATTCGCGACCTGGCGAACACCACCAGCATGACACTCTCGGACCTGGTCAAGCGACTGGGCGGTGGGCAACCGACGACCAAGGACCTGGTGCTGTTTTGCCGGCAGATGCACACCATCACTCGCACCGGTCTGCCGCTATTGAAAGGACTGACCGGCCTGATGCAGACCACGCACAACGAGGTGTTGAAAGCTGCGCTCGTCGATGTCATCGCCAGCCTCGAGTCCGGTCGCCAACTGGCGCAATCGCTTGATGGTCATCCGAAAATCTTTTCTTCGCTGTTCATCAATCTCGTCGAAATTGGTGAAGCAACCGGTACCCTGGACGTTACGTTTCAGCGACTCTACGAATACCTGAGCATGGATCAGGAGGTTCGCGACCGCGTCAAGTCTGCAGTGCGTTACCCGGTCATTGTGCTGATCGCGGTTGCGATTGCGCTCTCTATCATTACCGTTTTCGTTATTCCGAATTTCGCGCCCATATTTCGCGCCCTTGGAGACGACATACCGCTACCGACCCGGATCATAATGGGTGTCTCGGATGTCGCCATTAATTACTGGCCGCTCATCCTGGGCATCGTTTTCGTGATGTCCCTGGCGACATCAACCTACGTCAAGACGGAGTCCGGCCGGCTGCGCTGGGACAAGCTGAAGCTCGGCCTTCCCGTCATCGGGATCATCGTGCACAACGCCGCGATGTCGCGCATTACGCGCTCCCTGGCCATTTCCATTAGCGCCGGGCTGCCGATCAACCAGACCCTGCGTACCGTGTCGGCATCCATCGGTAACACCTGGCTGGGTGAGAAAATGGCTTCGCTCAGCACAGACATCGAACGCGGCGAGTCCTTGTCGGTTACGGCAGCGCACAGCGCCCTTTTCACGCCATTGATATTGCAGATGATCGCTCTGGGCGAGGAAACCGGCGCTTTGCCCGAACTCCTCGACGAATCGTCCGACTACTACAAGCGGGAGGTGGACTACGACCTCGAAAACCTCAGCGCCGCACTCGAGCCAATCCTGATCGTCACCGTGGGCGTTGTGGTGTTGATCCTGGCTCTCGGTGTCTTTCTCCCCATGTGGGACATGGTCGCGCGAGCGAAGGCGGGTTGACAATGGTCGCTGCGAGACTGATGGAGAACACGGGCCCTGGTTCTGCGGGCGGCTTCTCGTTGCTCGAACTGGTCGTCGTGATCGCCTTGATCAGCACCCTGGTTGCCGTCGCTGTGAACCGCCTGCTGCCCTATATCGACGAAGCCGAGCGCGTCTCGGTACTCCGGGTGGAGGGCCAGTTGCGCAGCAGCCTCATGATGGAGGCCGCCAAACGCATTGTTCGGGGCCAGTTCGCGAGTCTTCCGGAGCTCGAGGGCAGTAATCCAGTCAAGTTTTTGCTGGAACCGCCGAAAAACTATGTAGGTGAACGGTTGCGGCGGGATATCGAGCAGGTGCCGACGCGGCGCTGGTACTACGAACAGGACGGGCACCGACTGGTTTATCGGCTCGGGGCCCCTTTTGGCTTGCCGGTCCATGACGAGTCGTTGCAGGACCCGGCATTCCAGGTGCGTATCGCCTTTGCCGACGCGAATGGCAACGGCATCTTCGAGGCGCAACGCGATGAACTTTATGGCGTGCGCCTGCAACGAGTGGCGGGTATGCAGTGGCTTTCCGGGGGAACCGGGGAAGAGCGCTGAGACCGCGGTTGGCAGTTCTGGCAATTTGGCCAGTTTGTTTGTTTTTTTGATGGAGACTTGAGGATCGACCAATGAAGACTGAAAAACAGAAGGGTTTTACGTTAATTGAGCTGGTGGTGGTGATTGCGCTGCTCGGCATTCTTGCCGCGTTCGCGATACCACGTTTCGCTTCGCTCGAAAGAGAAGCGCGTACCGCCGTTACGCAAGGTTTGTCGGGCAGTGTCCGCAGTGCGGCCGCAATGGCGCACGGGCTGAATCTCGCCACGGGCGCGACGCCAGTGAATATGGAAGGCAATAACATCGACATCGTCAACGGCTACCCGGACGCCGAAACCATTGCGCTGACACTCGCCGATTCGACGGGCTTTACGGTCTCTGACGACGGCACTACGGCGACATTCGTGAAGACCGGCACAACTGCAAATTGCACGGTCGCGTACAGCGAGGCGGGTGCTAACACGCCGCCGTCGATCGTTACTACGACGACGGGCTGCTGATGCCTGCCACGTGAGCCGGGCGGAGAGGCAGTACCCGCCTCTTGCCCGGTGAGTGGTGGCAAATTGACGGAGCCGGACGGAACCGGCCTGGATGCACGATGCGTCACTTTCTGGAAGAACGTTATGTGTGGAATTGAAAAACGAAAACAGCGTGGGTTCACGCTGATTGAACTTGTCGTGGTCATCGCGTTGCTCTCGATCCTCGCTGCGTTCGCGATTCCGCGCTACGCGGGTCTGGAAAGAGAGGCTCGCAGCGCGGCGATTCTTGGCGTCTCGGGCAGCATTCGCAGCGGTGCCGCCCTCGTGCACGGCCTCTGGTTGTCACAGGAAATCAACCCGGTGATCATGGAAGGGAATGTCATCAACCTGACGCAGGGTTATCCGGACGCCACGGACATCTCGGGTACTCTCGCGGATTTGACGGGCTTTACGGTCACCGTCAATGGCGCCGGCAATCAGGCGATCTTTTCGAAAACCGGTCTTACCAACTGCGAGGTCACCTATAACGATGCGCTCGCCGGCACCTCGCCAGTCATCACTGTAGATACCAGCGGGTGTTGAAACGTGCCCTGGCGTTCAGCACGTTCGCCACGATCCCGAACCGAACGGCGTGGCTCGAGCCGGGAAGGCGGATACACGATGATCGAGCTTGTACTCGTGATGGTGATCATTGCTATTCTCGGCGTGGCCGCGGGACCCCGCTTCTTTGACGACTCGGCATTCGACGAGCGAGCCTATCTCGACGAACTGGCCAGTTCGCTTCGTTACGCACAAAAAGTAGCCGTAGCCAGCGGTTGCCGCGTTCGCGCCGATATCGCGCCTGGTAGCTACACGCTTACGCAGCAAGCTCCCCAGGCGGGTCACTGTGACCCGGCCGACGCGAGCTTTCCGATCCCTGTAGTACTGTCAACGGGCCAGCTAATGAGCGGCACGGCACCAGCCGGTGTTACGACATCGCCCGCCGTTACTCTCGTTTACGACGCCCTGGGCAGAACCAATCTTGCAGCAAACCAGACACTGACCGTTGGTGCCCGTGCACTGTTCATCCAGGCGGAAAGCGGGCTGGTCACGACGCCATGATCATCCGCTGGCAACAACAGGGTGGCGTGACGCTGATCGAACTTCTGGTGTCGATCGTAATCGTCTCTATCGCGGCGAGCGGTGTGCTTGGCGTGCTTTCGATGACCACGGCCGCCAGTGCGGATCCGATGATTCGTCACCAGGCGGCCGCAATTGCGGAGGCGTATCTCGAGGAGATCATGCTGAAACCAATCGCGGATCCGGATGGCATCGATGGCGAAGCGAGCCGCGCGGATTTTGACGACCTCGACGACTACGACGGACTTGCGGACATTGGTGCACGCGATCAGTTCGGCGCTCCTATTGCGGGCCTCGCAAGCTACAACGTCGGCGTTGCTGTGTCTCCAAGTTCCGGGCTTCCTTCTGTCCCGGTTGCCGACGCACTCCGGGTGGATGTCGTTGTCAGCCATGGCGCCGATATCAATTTCGTGCTGAGCGGCTACCGCACGCGGTTCTGAAGCGATGAACAGAACTGACTCTTCCGGATTTACCCTGGTCGAACTCGTGATAACGATCGCTCTGAGCACCATCGTTGTCGGGTTCATGGCGATTTTCATCTCCGGGCCTGTCGAATCTTATACGGATCAGTCGAGGCGCGCCGCGCTGGTCGATCTGGCTGAAAACTCCCTGAGACGCATCGCACGGGACGTTCATCGTGCATTGCCAAACAGCGTTCGCCTGAACCTGACCGGCGGCGTGGTCGCCCTCGAGTTGTTGACCACGGTAGACGGGGCACGCTACCGGGATCGGCCGCCACCAGGAGATCCTTCGAAGCGCCTGCAGTTTTCTGCGCCCGATGATGCCTTTAACAGTGTCGGGCGATTTCCCAATATCACTCGGCCCTTCTCGTCGAACAACCATTATCTCTCCATCTATAACGTTGGCGTTCCCGGAGCAAACGCGTACGAACTGAGTAACGTGATCACGCCGCCCGGGACGCAGATCGACATCGATGCCGATGCCACGCCGGGCGAAGATAATGTACGCCTTTCGCCGGCCTTCAAATTTTCCTTTGCGTCTCCCGGTCAGCGTATGTTCCTCGTCGACGGGCCTGCCACCTATCTGTGTGATAGTGCTGCAGGCACGTTGATGCGTTACTCGGGCTACACCATTGCGTCCAATCAGGCCGATCGAAACAGTGATGCGGAACTGCTCGCCGCGGGTGCCGACGCCACGCTTGTCGCGAATCGAGTCAGCAGCTGCAGCATGACCTATGCGCCCGGCACATCGCAGCGAGCCGGCCTCGTTTCAATTGCGCTCGCGGTGACGGATACCGGCGAGACAGTATCGTTGCTGCACCAGGTCCATGTGGACAACGTGCCCTGAGTCATGACGATGCAAAGGAAAATACAGTCTGGCTTTTCCCTGGTCCCTGCCCTCTTTCTGCTGGTGGTGCTGGCAGCACTCGGCGTCGTCGCCGTCCGGCTCGCCGGCGTGCAGCATCAGACCGTCGTGCTCACAATGCAGAGTGGTCGCGCCTACGCGGCGGCGCGCTCCGGTATCGACTGGTCGGCTTACCAGGCACTGGTCAATAACAGCTGTGCGGCTTCAACACTCACCTTGAGCGAGGGCGGCCTCGCCGGCTTTTCGGTCGAGACTAGTTGTAGCAGCACATCGCATACAGAGGGCCCGAACACGGTGCGCGTCTACGTGATCGACGCGTTTGCCTGGTCGGGTAGTTACGGCACCCCCGACTACGTTTCTCGCCGCATCCGGAGCACGGTGACCGATGCGACGTAAACAACTTCTATCGCTCTTGTGGCTTCCCGCTTGTTTGTCGCTAATAACAACCAACGCTGATGCGGCCCAGGTTTGCACCACTCAAAAGGTCGGCAACCAGGAATTTCGCGGCATCTCTGGCGACTCCGATACCTATGTCATCGCCGTGGGCAGAAAAGGCACGATCTATCGCTGGGACGGAAGCGGCTGGACGGCTATGAACAGCACCAGCATTGAGGACCTGAACGACATCGAGGTTGTCGACGCCAACACCGCGTTTGCCGTCGGCAATAATGGTGAGGTGTTGCAGCTGTCCGGCGGTGTCTGGACCTCCATCGGCGGCTTTACCAGCGAGGAGCTGTACGGCGTATGGGCGGCCTCGTCGACAGAGGTCTATGCGGTTGGCAAAAAAGGTACATTATTTGTCTACGACGGCGGCACCTGGACCGATCAGAGTGCAGCTGCAGGTACAGACAATAAAGATATTGAGGATGCGTGGGGAGACTCGAATTTCTTCTATGCGATCGGCGAGCAAGGTCGACTGTACCGCTTCGACCGGGTCACGAGCACATGGATGCCGCCAGACACATCCTGCACGGCTAACGTCAGATATGAGGATCTCTGGGGAGACAACAGCGGCAATATCTATCTCGTGGCGCTGAATGACGTGTACCGTTTCGACGGTACCAGCTGCCCCGTCGTCGCCACGGCTAACGCAAACCTCCAGGGCGTTTCGGGCTGGACGCAAAATGGTAATGTCCTGGCCGTCGGCAAGACTGGCACCGTTTTCGAATACGACGGAACGACCTGGACAGAGACGCAGGAAGGCAGTAACGAGTTCAAGGACGACTGGTTGTCGCCGGCGGGTAACGCGTACTATGCGGGAAAACAAAAAGAATTGACCGTCTGCCAATGTACGGATTGTGCGCCTGTTGGTTTGCCGCAGTTTGTCATCACCCACGACAGTTACGGCATTCACTGCCAGGACGAGGTCATACAGGTCCAGGTAATCGACGCCACCAGCGGCACGCCAAAAATCGACTACAACGAGCAGGTTACGCTCGATACGCAGTCCGGGTTCGGTAGCTGGAGTCCTGTCGCGGGCAGCGGCTCTTTCGATGATGCGACGTTGAACGACGGCCTTGCGAGCTACGACTGGCCATTGGGTGAGTCATCGGCATTCTTCGCGCTCTCGTATCGCGAGGGCCCTGCGGTGATCGATATTGACGTTTACCAGACTGGCGACACGGGCGTGCGCGATAACGACGCGGAAGGCACGATCGCTTTCTCTGCCAGCGGATTCACAGTTACCGATGCGGCGCTATCCAATCCACCTCCCGCCGTCATCGTGCCGTTCTCCGCACCACAGATCGCGGGCACGGACTTTGCCATTCATATCGCTGCTTACGGCCAGACGCCCAACGACCCCGTGTGTGGTGTTATCGAGTCCTACTCGGGACCCAGGAACCTCAAGCTGTGGTTCGACTTCATCGATCCTGTTGGCGGCAGCATAGCCCCGTCGATCGACACGATAGGAGTACCGGCCGTCGAAGCTTCGGCAGCAGACCAATCGGTTACGTTCGTCAACGGGCAGGCGATTGTAACGGGCAAGTACAAGGATGTCGGTCGCATCCGGATCAACATGAAGGACGATAGCCAGCCACACCCGGATTTGCCCAATGGCATTCGCGGCGCGACGGCAGGTTTCGTCGTCAAGCCGTTCCAATTCGTTCTTTCGAATATCGAAGACGGTGTCGGTAACCCGAACCCCGCGGCGGCAGACGCAAACGGCGCCGCATTTGTTGCGGCCGGCGAAGCGTTCTCGGTCACCGTCTCGTCGGTAGACGCCGAGGGCGACGTCACGCCGAACTATGGCCAGGAAGCCATTCCGGAAACAGTGTTACTCACGTCGAACCTCGTCGCGCCAGTCACTGGCGACAATCCGCCATTGGGCGCGCCGACGGGATTCGGTCCGTTTGTCGCGGGGCAGGCCACTGGCACAAACTTCAGCTGGCCCGAAGTCGGCATTATTACGCTGACACCGTCGGTCGGCGATGGCGATTACCTGGGCGCCAGTGATGTTACAGGTGCTGCGTCTGGCAACGTTGGGCGTTTCCATGCACATCACTTCACGACTGCGAAGAACACGCCAACCTTCGCAACTGCATGTTCTGCTGGATCGTTCACGTACATCGGGGAGACATTCAATTATTCGAACGAGCCGATCATCACCGTCACCGCGAGAGCGCTCGCCGGTGAGATAACGGAAAACTACGCAGGCGGTTTTTTTAAAATCGACAACACGAGTCTTCCGGACCCTGTTTATACGTCCACGCCGGCGACACTCGACACTTCGGGATTACCGCCAGGGTCCAGCGATCCGACTGTCGTTTCAACGGGCGCCGGCGTCGGCACGTTAACCTTTTCCAGTGGCACCGGCCTCTCTTATACCCGGGGTGCCGAGGAACCCGCTTTCGACGCGGATATAACTCTCAGCCTCGACGTTCTTGACAGTGACGGTGCGGCGGCGCAAGCCAACCCTGTCGAGTTTGGTGCTGCCGGCGGCATTCTGTTCGATGCCGGTGCGAACATTCGTTACGGTCGCGGACGATTGCAGAACGGCTACGGGTCCGAGTTGGTCAACCTGGCGTTGCCATTCAGGACAGAGTACTTCGTCGATTCGACGACCGGGTTTGTGCCCAACACAGACGACAGTTGCACGGGCGCCGTCAGCCTGTCTCTCGGTACATTCACCGAAAACCTGGCGGCTGGAGAAACCTGTGTGCTCGACACGGGCGCGCCCGGCGACAGCGGCGAAGGATGCGCTGTGGCCGGCCCGCCGGCGCTGCGTTACCGCGCGCCGCCACTCGGTGGCGACTTCAACCTGCACCTCAAGGCCCCGGGAGCGGGTAACGACGGCAGCACGACGGCCACGGCCGACGTCCCGGACTGGCTGGAATTCGATTGGGATACGACGTCGCCCGGGCTCGAGGATCCGACGGGTACGGCCGTTTTCGGCATTTTCCGTGGCGTCGATCGACGCATCTACATCCGCGAGCTGTATTGACCCTCTAGTCACCAACATCTATTCCCGTCAATCTTTGCTACGATTGCCCGCCCGCTATCAATAGGGCACAAGGACAAGGAATGGCGGATCCGGCGGATCGAATCAGTCAGCTCAAGATCGATCGAAGCGCCCCACCTTCGGCCGGGCGCAGCTGGCTTTTGCCTGGCATTGTGCTGGCCGCCGCTGGCATCGGCATTCTTTTATGGATCTTCTTCCGTCCAGGATCGGCGTCCGTCCTCGTCGAAACGGATGTTCCGCGCAGACCGCCAAGTGTTGCCGCGGCAAACAGTGTACTGGACGCATCCGGATATGTCGTCGCACGACGCCAGGCAACCGTGTCGTCGGAGGTAACCGGCAAGGTCGTCGACGTTCTTGTCGAAGAGGGCATGCGCGTCGAGAAAGACCAGGTTGTCGCTACGCTGGACGATACGACGCAGCAGGCGCAGTTGTCTTTGGCTCTGGCACAAGTCGGATCGGCTCGCGCCACGCTGGACGAAATCGAGGCACAGTTACGCATTGCCCGGCTGGAGCGCGACAGGTTACGCGATCTCGCCAGGCGCAACCTGACGAGCACATCCAGCGTCGATACCGCTGAGGCCACCTTCGATCAGATCGCCGCCCAGCTCGGGACGGGGCGCGAGAACGTAGTCGTCGCGCAGCGTAACGTCGCGCTCGCCGAGGATGCTCTGTCGAATATGACTATCAAGGCGCCGTTCGCCGGCATGGTCGTCTCCAAGAACGCACAGCCCGGCGAAATGATCTCGCCAGTATCGGCGGGCGGCGGATTCACGCGAACCGGCATTTGCACGATCATAGATACCGACTCGCTCGAGATCGAAGTCGACGTAAACGAGGCCTATATACAAAGAGTGAAGGCAGGCCAGCCAGTATCGGCTACCCTCGATGCCTATCCGGACTGGCGAATCCCGGCCGAAGTCATCGCCATTGTGCCAACGGCTGATCGACAGAAAGCAACCGTTAAGGTGCGCATCGATTTTCTCGAACGCGACGAACGAGTACTGCGCGATATGGGCGTCAAGGTCGCTTTTCTGGGAGCCGAGATGCCCGCGGACGCGACACAGGAAATTCAGGGAGTGCTCATTGCGGGCGAAGCCCTGCGGTCTGACGCCAGCGGCGATTTTGTCTGGCTGGTGCGGAACAACAATGTCGAGAAGCGCGTCGTGCACATCGGCGGGCAGCGGGACCGGCCGCAGATTCTCGTGACACAGGGATTAAATCTGGGCGATACAATCGTTCGTTCGTCTGAGTCGCCGCTGGTCGAAGGCCAGTCAATAAAGACCGACTAAAAGGAGCAGAGGATGTCGGATATTCTGGCTCGACTGGAGCACGTAAGCCGCACCTACCAAAAAGGAAAGGAAAAGGTCGAGGTGCTTCATGAACTCGATCTCGAAATTCCCGAAGGCGACTTTGTTGCCGTCATGGGACCGTCCGGATCAGGAAAGACGACGCTCCTGAATCTGCTCGGTGGTCTCGATAAACCGACCTCCGGCACCGTAACCGTTGGTGGCTCTGAGTTGTCTTCAATGTCGAACAGCCAGTTATCGAATTGGCGTTCCAACCATGTTGGTTTTATTTTTCAGTTCTACAACCTGTTGCCTGTGCTGACGGCACACAGAAACGTCGAACTGCCCTTGCTGTTGACGAGCTTCAGCTCAAAAGAACGCGCCAAACGCGCATCGATCGCCCTGGATATTGTTGGGCTCGCCGATCGTGCGAAGCACTATCCGCGCGAGCTGTCCGGCGGCGAAGAACAACGGGTCGCCATTGCACGCGCGATCGTGTCAGACCCGTCGCTGTTGCTATGCGACGAGCCTACGGGTGATCTCGACCGCGACACGGCCGACGAAATCCTGCGGCTGTTGCAGGTTCTGAACAAGGATCATGGCAAGACAATCGTGATGGTCACCCATGATGCGCAAGCGGCCGAGTTCGCGAAACGAATCCTGCACTGCGACAAGGGTACGCTCGAAGCGATGGAGGCAGCGTGAAATACTTCCGCCTGATCTGGAAGAACGCCTGGCGCAAGAAGATCCGTACGTCGCTGACAATCCTGTCCGTATTTGTCGCCTTCCTGCTATTTGCGTTGCTCTCGGGCATCGGCTACGCGTTCAAGGGCGGCGTTGACGTCGCCGATGCTGAACGTCTGATCATCATCCACAAGGTCTCGCTGATTAACCTGCTGCCGATAAGTTACGAAAACCGCGTCGCGAGTACCGACGGCGTCGAGTCAGTCACGCATGCGACCTGGTTTGGCGGCTATTACCAGGACACGCGCAATCAGTTTCCTCAGTTTCCTGTCGTTCCGCAGTCGTATTTCGATATGTATCCGGAGTTCAGTATTCCCGAAGAGCAATTCGAAGCGTTCAAACGCAACCGAACCGGTGCCGTCGTTGGCCAGGAGCTTGCTGACTCCTACGGTTGGAAGGTGGGCGATCGGATACCGATCCAGGCGACGATCTGGAGCAGAATTGACGGTGCTCGCACCTGGGAATTCGAACTGGAAGGTATCTTCTCATCCGACGACCCACGCGGCAGTACGGCCCTCCTGCTTTTCCAGTATGACTATTTCGAAGAGGCAAGAGCCTTCGCCAAGGGAACCGTCGGCTGGTACATTCTCCGCGTGGAAAAAGGGGCTGACCCGGTCCAGGTAGCGAGAGCTGTAGACGCGCAGTTCGAGAATTCGCCTGCCGAGACCAAGACCAGCACCGAGGCTGCATTCGCGCAGTCGTTCATGAAGCAATACGGCAATATCGCGCTTATTGTTACGCTAATTCTAGGCGCTGTGTTCTTCACCTTGCTGCTGGTATCGGGCAATACGATGTCGCAATCGGTTCGTGAGCGAATATCCGAACTGGCTGTACTCAAGACTCTCGGCTTCACGGACCGGGTCGTACTCGGCATCGTCTTGTCCGAGTCCATTCTGATCATGTTGATGGGCGGCCTGCTCGGGCTCACACTGGGCTGGGTGATCATTCAGGGCGTGGCTCAGGAAATGGCCGGCTTTCTTCCGGGTATCTTCCTGTCGCCCGGCGCAATTGCAGCCGGTATCGCAATGATGGTCGGCGCAGGGATCCTGGCCGGCATCTTCCCGGCTCTCAAAGCAATGCGCCTGTCGATTATTGATGCGCTCGCGCGGGCCTAGGAGAACACTATGCGTGGTCTGAATCAGGTACTTGCAGTAACGTCTCTCAACCTGCGCAATTTGCCGCAGCGCATAGGATCTTCCGTGGTTGCCGTCGTCGGCGTTGCGGCCGTCGTACTCGTATTTGCAGCGGTACTGTCGATGGCGAAAGGGTTCGAGCGAACGATGATCTCCGCGGGATCCGATGATACGGCGATCATCATGCGCAGTGGTTCGACATCGGAGCTGAACAGCGGTATTTCAAACGAGCAGGTGTTGATCGTCGCGGATGCGCCTGGCGTCCTCAAGGACGGCGATGACAGCATCATTTCGGCAGAGCTGTATGTCGTCGTCGATGTCAGGAAGCGGACCAGTAACACCGATGCCAACGTGCCGTTCCGCGGCGTACAGCCAGGTGCTTTCGATGTGCGCAACAATGTCTCCCTGACCGAAGGCCGCATGTTCGAGGAAGGCAAAAACGAGATCGTCGTCGGACGATCTGCACAACAGGAGTTCCTCGGGCTGGAAACGGGTTCGACGATCCGCTTCGGCCAGTCAGAATGGAAGATTGTTGGTGCGTTCGAGGCGGAAGGCAGCGTCTCGGAGTCCGAGCTTTGGACCGATGTGCGTGTACTGCAAGGTGCGTACCGGCGAGGCAATTCGTTTCAGTCCGTGCGCGTGAAACTGCAAAGTGAAAACAGTCTCGAAACACTGACAGCTGCACTCGAGAATGACCCGAGAATCGACCCCGATGTAATGACCGAGAAAGAATACTACTCGGGACAGGCTGAGCCTATGACACGCTTCATCAAGATAATCGGCTATCCTCTGACCATCTTGATGGCAATCGGCGCCATATTCGGCGCGTTGAACTCAATGTATTCGTCGGTCTCGGTGCGTGGCAAGGAAATCGCGACGCTGAGGGCCCTCGGGTTCGGCCCGATGTCGGTCCTGATCTCGACCATGGTCGAATCGACCTTGCTCGCTTTCGTCGGCGGCGCACTGGGCGGCGCCGTTGCGTTTCTCGTGTTCAACGGCTTCCAGGTATCCACTCTAAACGGCGCCAGCTTTAGCCAGGTCGTTTTCGACTTCGCGGTGACCGGTGATTTACTCATTGACGGTCTGTACGTCGCGCTCGTTATTGGCGCATTCGGCGGACTATTCCCTGCCATTCGCGCCGCGCGGTTGCCGGTCGCACAGGCTCTGCGGGAGCTTTGAGCGCATCAACTGCCTAGCGCGGCTTCAATTTCGCTCACAAGTTCCTTGTTGTCGGGCTGCGTGCGCGGACTGAACTGGCCGATCAACTCCCCGTCACGGCCGACCAGGAACTTGTGGAAGTTCCACGTCGGGTAGGTGCCGGAGGCAGCCGCAAGTTGATCGAAAAACGGGTGCGCCTTGCCCTCTTTGACTGTCACCTTTTCAAACATCGGAAACTTGACCTTGTAGGTCAGCCGGCAGAATTCCTGGATCTCTTCTTCCGTACCTGGCTCTTGCCCCATGAAGTCATTGGACGGGAAGCCGAGCACTACGAATCCATCATCACCATAGTCTTCATAGAGTTTCTCCAGACCCTCGTACTGAGGCGTGTTGCCGCACTTGGAGGCAGTATTCACGACCAAAACGACTTTGCCACCATAGGCCTCATTGAGGTTCACGACCTCGTCTGACGCGAGGCGTCGGAAATTCTGATCGAGCAGCGCGTCGTCCGACGCTATCGAAAACGATGCACTCATAAACAGCAAGACTCCTGCCAGGTAACGCATTGCAAATACTCCAGATACGGCTTTGACCACGGGGACCGGTTTTCTCCTTTGATGCCGTCATGTTGCGCTCTTTACTTCCGGCCTGCCAGCGTAATTCTGTAACAAGTCGTATCAACAGGCGGTGCGTTTCCCTGCCGACTTTCGCGTCGCTCGGGTTACCCCTATCATGCGTAGTACATTACCCGCAAGATCAGGATCGACCCATGAATCGGAACATCGTTGTCATTCTCGGCGTAGTCGTTCTGGTGGCCGCTTGGTTTTTTGTGTCGCCGCTGTTCATCGACAGGACCGTTGACGAGTCATTTGATTTCGTCGCAGATAATGGCGAGCTCGACATGCAGGCGGTCATGGCGATATCGCCCAACGAGCGGCACGCGATGATGCCCGAGATCATGGACGCGGCCGCGAGAGCACCCGACCGGCCGGCATCGGATAGCATGCCGGCAAATACGCCGCAGGCAATTGCTCGAGGGAAATTCGTCGATGCCGACGCTATTCATAAGGGCAGCGGACAAGCGATCATTTATAAACTCCCGGACGGTATGCACCTGGTCAGGTTTGAAGATTTTCGAACGACTAACGGACCAGCCCTGGTGGTCTACCTGGCAGAGCATCCATCGCCGACTGAAGCCAACCACGTGACCGATGGCGGCTACATTCGCCTCGGGAAGTTAAAAGGCAATGTTGGCAACCAGAACTACGCCATTCCTGAGGGAACAGACATTGGCGATTACAACAGCGTTGTGATTTGGTGCGAGTTATTCGGCGTGTTGTTTTCCCCCGCCGCATTGACTCGGATTTAATCGACTTAAGTCAGGCAAAACACGAACCGTGAAGAGAATTTGAAGTAACGGCTCTGTATTCGTTCCTTACAAGCTGCCCAGCTCTGAAACTGAAAGACCGCCAATTCCCAGCCCCTGTGGGGTACGCAGTCCTTCTTCCGCGTAATCCCTGTGCATCAGCACGGACGTGACCTGGATCATGGCATCCATGGTCGGCGTCTCGACACCGATCTGTCGCGCGAGCCGCGACATGAACACCAGTCCATAGCCGACATCCTCGTTCAAATAGCGGTGCTCCAGTTGCGGCTGGGCGCCTATGCCGAGAAAGCCCGGTGCTTTTCGATAGGCGTCGCCGTAGTTGTCCTCGAGCATGTATCCCTGGCGCATGCCCATTTGCGGATCGGGCAGGACTTCAATGCCCAGTTTGGCGCCGATCGCTATGCGCTCATTATCCAGGGCTTCGATCAGGCGACCGGTCGAATCGCTGACACCCTCCTCATAAAACAGGAAATCGCCGCCGGTGCTTTCTATCCGAGCCGCGTTCGCGAGCGTCACGGCCGGATGGATGATGGGGTTTGCGTTTTGCAGACTGGTTTGCAGAACGCTCTTTGCAGGTTCCATGCTTGGATAGACGTCTGCGATGAGACGCAGGATGTCGTCGGTGTCCCGATTGGGCAGTGCCGCGAGCAGGTTTCCCGCCTTGAGCTTGAGAAATACATGGACTTTCCCTGGCTCGGTCAGACGGACGGCATAGTGCAGCGTCGACGTTTCCGCGACCCGGACGGAGTCGTCCTCCAGCGGCAGGCCGGCGGATTGTTTGAAAGCCAGCGCCCCGCCACAGGAACTGGGGGTGACGATCACGGTCTGTCCCGGCTGCAATTTACCGGCCACGGCCTTGCCGAATGGCTCCGTGCTATAGGCGGGCCCGACCACGTAGATCAGTTCCGCGTCTTTCAATGTCACATCGATGTCGTCGCCTGCATGTGCAATGCCGCCGAACCCCGAGATATCTCCCTCGGCATTTATGCCACCCTGACTGGCGACAGCGGCAACGTTTTCAGGGAACTGCGCGAAATCGAACAGCCTGACCTCGTGCCCATGCGACGCACAATCGAACGCAACGGCGGTGCCGCCCGCACCTGCTCCCAATACCGCGATTTTCATAACATTCCTCCACCGGCAATCTGGCCTGCTAGAATTGTTCGGTATGGGGGAGTGAAAAACAATAAGTATAGAGCGAGGTAACCCATGATCGACTTGAAACGAACGCTGAGTCTCATCGGCGGCGGAATGTTTGACTCGGAACAGACTTGGCGTAATTACTTGCCCGAGGCGGAAAACTGGCAGAAGACCGTCTTCCTGCTCACCGGCCCATTGATCATTTTCGCTGCGATAGCCGCCTACATTTTCGGCTTTCTCGGTAGCAGCGTTTCCGTATTCGGGCAGTTTCGCCCGACGATTGTCTCGACGATCATGACCATGATCACGTCAGCGATCACGGCCGTTGTCGTCGCGTTCGTCGTCAGCGCCATGGCAGGCGCATTCGGCGGCAAAAACAATTTCGCGCTTGGGCTGGCAGCAACCACGTTCGCGTTCATTCCCGGTTATTTCGGTCAAGCGGTCATGTGGCTGCCATGGGTCGGCGGGTTGCTTGGGCTTGGCCTGTTCATTTACGCGCTGGTACTTCTCTGGAAGGTAATCCCCATTTACCTGGCCGTTCCCGACGGAAAACGCGTTGGTCATTACATTCTCTCCCTGGTGGTAACCGTCGTGGCCATGGTGATTCTGTCGATGACAGTGGGTCGTTTCCTGCACCCATCAGTTGACCGACCCTCTTTCGACCGCGTATCTGACGTATCGGCCCCGGGTTCTCCATCCGGGGCGGGCATGGTCAGTGGTTTTGCCCGCCAGGCGGAATTGATGGCGGCGGCTGAGGAAGACAGATTCGATCCCCCATCGGATGGTCGATTGAGCAAAAACCAGGTTCGGGAATTTATTCGCGTTATGCAACGAACCGAGGAGTTGCAACAAGAGAAAATGGCCCGGCTCAGGGAACTTTCGGAAAAAGCGGACAGAGACGAAGAGGTTTCCCTTGGCGATCTGGGCAGCATGATGAGTGGCATGACAGAAGCCGCCGGTTTGCAGACATCGGAAATCGAGGTTGTCAAATCAGCTGGCGGCAATTGGGCCGAGCATCATTGGGTTCGCGAGTCCCTGCGCACCGCGTGGGTCCAGAAAGATATCAACGACACGGTAGCCCACAACTTCGAACTTTATCAGGAATTCGAAGAAGAGCTTTCCGACTACATCGCTCGCTGATCAAGCAAGGACCGGCCCGCCCGCGAGAGCACGCGCATCTTGTAGAGGCTATGGAGGCACGCCTGCAAAGCCGCGATTGATAACCATGTGTAACCAGATGCTTAACGCGTAACCCAGAGCAATTGCGGGCGTCCAGCGAAGGTGCATGAAAAAAGTGTAGTACCCGCGGGCCTGTCCCATAAGCGCGATTCCGGCGGCGGAGCCGATGGAAAGCAGACTGCCGCCGACGCCAGCCGTTAGCGTGACCAGTAGCCACTGCTGGACATCCATTGTCGGATACATTTCCAACACGGCAACCATCACCGGTATGTTGTCGATAAGGGCCGATATGACACCGACGAGTACATTGGCGATCGTGGGGCCAAGGTGACCGTAGAGGTACGCCGAGAGATTGTCGAGATAGCCAATGAAACCAAGGCCGCCGACGCACATTATGACGCCGAAGAAGAAAAACAGCGTGTCCCACTCAACCCTCGATACTTCACGAAAACTGTCGAAGGGCGTCTGATCCCCTATCTCGCCATAGAGTTTCCGATCGAATTGTGTCGTAGCGTAAGTTTTCCTCAGGTAAAAGCCAAAAAATTTGAGAACAGCCAGGCCCGTCATCATGCCGAGGAACGGCGGCAAGTGCAGAAAGTTATGAAACGACACGGCAAGAGCAATTGTGCAGCCGAAGAAGAACATTACGATCCTGGCGCCGCGCTTCATGATGATTTTCTCTTCGGCACGGCTTGTCGTTGGCGCGCCTTTTGGCACCGCCAGTGACATCAGGGCAGCCGGAACCAGGAAGTTGACGACGCTGGGAAGAAATAACATCAGAAAGGTCGCAAAACTGAGAATGCCGCGTTGCCAGACCATCAGCGTCGTGATGTCGCCAAAAGGACTGAACGCCCCGCCCGCATTCGCGGCCACAACAATATTGATACAACCAATACCAATGAAGCGTTTATTTCCCTGGCCGATGGCCATGACTACCGCACACATGACCAATGCCGTAGTCAGGTTATCAATCACGGGCGACAGGAAGAAACTCAGAACCCCGGTGATCCAGAACATCTTTCGGTAAGAATACGAGCGTCGCGACAACCAGCCTCGAAGCGCCACGAAAACGTTGCGTTCACTCATCGCGTTGACGTAAGTCATTGCCGCCAGCAAAAACAGGAATAACTGCGCAAACTCGGTCAGGTATTCATGAACAGCGTGTTCGGCCGCATCGGGCATGCCGGCATTCGCGTACTGATACGCGATCATGCCCCAGATGATGCCTGCCGCGAGCATGACAGGCTTCGATTTCCGAAGGTTTGTGAACTCCTCGGTGACGACGAGGAGGTACGCCGTCACGAACAGCACTATTGCTGCCGGGCCCACCCAGTGTGCTGTCAAATCTATTGGACTATCGCTCCGTAAATTCTTAAGGCATGTCGTCTACTTGATTTGCGAACTGTCCCACGTTCGACTGATCGTTGCGAATCTTAAAACATTTTTCGGCAATAACAGACGAAATACCCAGGCTGGATCAGTGCTCCGGCGCCCTTGGTCAGACAGACAACTTATTGATAATAATAGATAACTAGGCTCATTGGGCGCGGATGCCTCGGAATTCCACTGAAATTGTGACCGCCATCACATTTGGTCCTACGGCTGTTTCAAGGAATGCTACCGGGTCTTGTATGTGCACTGGCAGCGACAGTCGGACCAACCAGGATGTTGGGATAAGAGAGACTGTTGACTCATCGTTACTTGCAAGACGAACGATGATGATAAAGAAGAAAGAGAGTGTCGGGCTGCGCCGCAAGAGTTACTCGGGCGTGCGATCTGTATCAGCATCCTCGCTGTCAACCAGCAGAATCCGGCACCTCAGCCGGGTCAGCTCGGCATAGATTGGCCGGCGTCTGAAAAAAGACGGAGCAATCAACACATCTTGCTCGACCTGCACGAGTTCATGAATCCGCGCCGCA
>Ga0209567_10000160_pt1 | contig 35028 bp, 31 predicted proteins | sample COG_12_FD_184756 | JGI IMG/M metagenome (GOLD analysis project Ga0209567, IMG submission 184756) | Pelagic marine sediment microbial communities from the LTER site Helgoland, North Sea, for post-phytoplankton bloom and carbon turnover... | ecosystem: Environmental > Aquatic > Marine > Neritic... | reverse complement strand
AGGTTCTGTGTATTCATGCCGCAACAATGCACGGCATGAGTCTAAATGTCCAGCCTTTAATTATGGGTATAGGGCAGGGCTAGCCCGCATATTGCACCAGACCGGCCGTGATCGTTTTCTGTTCCTTTAATCTATTTCACGAATACACCGTGGATGGATTGGTCAACAGGTCAGTTTGTCATCGGGGTCGGCCTATTCCGGCGTTGACTTGTTCAGCTTTGCCTGGGCTTGATCTTCACTCGGACCGTAGCACCGGCTACGCTGCTCGCTGCAGACCGGCGCTCAGCCAAACCTGTCCTGCGTCATCGCTCGGGATACTGGTACACTAGATTCTGGCGGCGGCGGTGGTCATTATCTTCGATGTCAGCGACATCAGCCGCTTGACTGGCCGAGGGAGTTCCGCCGCGCCCGCATTCACTGCCTGCGTCGCGTGGCTGTCCTCATCATCACGCATCTGTTCGACGATAGCGCGGCTCTTGCGGTCGTCTTCCGGGAGTTTTTCCAAGTGGCTTTCCAGGTGTTTCACTACCTGTCGCTCGGTTTCTGCCAGGAAGCCCAGATTCCAACGATCTCCGGCTAAGCCGAACACCGAGCCGATCACGAACGATCCGGCGTACCAGATGGGATTCAGCAAGCTTGTATGTGAATCGAGCTGCTCGAGCCGTTCCTCGCACCAGCTCAGGTGGTCGTTTTCCTCCCGGGAGGCGGTTTCCATCGCGCTACGGACCGAGTCCGAACGCGAGGTGAAGGCCTGCGCCTGGTACAGAGCCTGGGCACAAACCTCACCGGCGTGGTTGACGCGCATCAATCGTGCCGATCGAATCTTGTCCGAAGGTTCTTCGCCGAGGCTTGGGTCGTCCGCGGGAGAGGGCCGGTTTCTCGGCGGGTGCCCAAACACCGTGCACAGCGCATCGTCGAATATAAAGACGATTTTGTCGGTGGCTGTGTACTCTCTGTCCTTACAAGTCATGGGTTGGATCTCGCTGGCGTGCGTGTCACGGTTAGAATTGGGCAGTGTCCGCGCTGATCATATCCAAAATCGCCGGGCACATAAATGCGTTAGTACCCGGAGCCGTTCTTATGCCATACAATGGCACCGGTATCGTTTCGAGGCGCCCCTCATATTGTAGGAGCGGCGCCCCCGCCGCGATCAAAGAGATCAATCCGATGCAAATATTCGCGATCAAAGAGATCAATCCAATAAAAACATTTTCGATCGCCGCAAGTGACAGCGGCAGATCGGAAACCTCGGGCTGGATAACTCGAAAGGAAACATTACCTGTCCGATCCTCGTGATCACGGGAGAGTACGATCCAGTCCATTCGCTTTTGGTTCCGTTTTCGACCGAAATTCTGTAATCATGACAGGGGCACTTCGATCCGGGGGAAATGCATATGCCGGTTGGTAAAGAAACGATAGGTGGTCCGCTGGTTGTCAACGGGCGAAAACTTTCCCTGTCCCGTGCGGTGAAAGCCGGTGGAATGATTTTTCTGACCGGCCAGATTCCAATGAAAGACGGTGCGCCAATGACGGAAGGTTCCATCGAGGAGCAGACTCGGAGCTGCATCGAAAACATTCGCGGAACCCTTGCTCTGGCGGGATGCGATCTGTCGGATGTTGTAAAAACGACGGTATGGTTGAAAGATCGCGGCGATTTTCCGAGGTTCAATGCGATTTATGGCGAATATTTCGAGAAAGAACCGCCGGCAAGGACAGGGCTCGTCTGTGATTTTCTCGTAGACATAAAGATCGAAATCGAATGCATCGCATACGCCGGCGAGTTATCGTAGTTCGCATTCGTCTCCTGGAGGAATAAATGACAAATCTTAAAAAATATCAGATGTATGTGGATGGCGCATGGGTCGATGCTGAAAACGGCGATACGTTCGAGAGCGTCAACCCGGCCACGGGCGAGCCGTGGGCGACCGTTCCCGCCGCAGGTGAAAGGGACGTAGACCGGGCCGTACAAGCCGCCCACCGGGCGTTCACCGGCGGCCCGTGGAGCACGATGCTGCCGACGGAACGAGGGGCGCTGCTGCGCAATCTTGCCGAGGTCATGAAGAAGCACTCGGAACAACTGGGCAAAACGGAAACGATCGATACCGGCAAGCTGTATTCGGAAACGCGCTGGCAGGCCGCATACCTGTCGAACTACTATCACTATTACGCCGGTCTCGCGGACAAGTTCCACGGCGATACGTTGCCCATCGATAAGCCCGACATGTGGGCGATGACGATCCGCGAGCCGCTGGGTATTGTAGCGGCGGTCGTCCCCTGGAACTCTCAGTTGTTTCTGGTGGCCGTCAAAATCGCACCGGCGCTGGCCGCCGGCAATACGGTGGTGCTGAAGGCATCGGAGCATGCGTCGGCAGCTATGCTCGAGTTTGGCAGGGTTTTCGAAGAAGCCGGTTTTCCGCCCGGCGTCTTGAATATCGTCACCGGCATGGGCGCACCCTGCGGTTCCGCTTTGACCACCCATCCCCTGGTCGATCGTATTAGTTTTACCGGCGGGCTGGCGTCCGCCAGACAGATTATCCGCAACTCGGCGGAGAATTTTGCCGAGGTGTCGCTGGAACTGGGAGGCAAGTCGCCAATGATCGTTTTCGATGACGTCGACCTCGACAATGCCGTCAACGGCATTCTGCTCAGCATATTCAGCGCCACCGGACAAAGCTGTGTGGCGGGATCGCGTCTGCTGGTCCAGGACGACATTTACGACGAACTGATTGCTCGGGTGGCGGAGCGTGCGGCGCACATCAGGATTGGCGATCCGCTCGATGAAGACAGTCAAATGGGCCCATTGGCAACGCCGGCGCAGCTGGAGAGAATCGAGAGAACCGTGGCCGGCGCACTGGAAAATGGAGGAACGCTGGTTCACGGTGGCAGGAAACCCGATGGTCTCGACAAGGGTTGGTACTACGAGCCGACGATCGTCGCCTGTCCGAGCCAGGACCTGGACATCGTGCGCGAGGAATTGTTCGGTCCGGTGTTGAGCGTGATCCGTTTCAAGGATGAAAAAGATGCCATCCGACTGGCCAACGACACGCGTTTCGGGCTGGCCGCCGGATTGTTCACACGGGATATAGGGCGGGCGCTTCGTGTAACCAAATCACTCCGTACCGGCATCGTCTGGGTGAATACCTACCGCATGGTCTCACCCATGGCGCCCTTCGGCGGATTCAAGGACAGCGGCCACGGCAGGGAATCCGGCTTGGAGGCGATCTACGACTACACGCGCGTCAAGACCGTGTGGCTGAATACGTCGCCTGACCCGATCGCGGATCCCTTCCGTATGCAGTAGGTTCGTTACCTATGGATAAAGTGGAAATCGGATTCATCGGGCTGGGGCTGATGGGCAAACCCATGGCGCTGAATCTTCATCGGTTCGGGGGCAGTCTGGTGATTCACAATCGCAGCCAGGAAGTGGTGCGTGAACTTGCAGACCTTGGCATGACGCCCGCGGCATCACCCCGGGAAGTGGCGCAGCAGACCGAAGTGGTTGTGTTGATGCTCTCCGATACGCCGGCGGTGGAGCGGGTGCTGCTGGGTGAAAAGGGCGTGCTCGAGGGATTGCGCGCAAAATCGCTGGTTATCGACATGGGAACCACCGCGGTCATGCGCACCCGAGAGTTTGCACGGGCCGTCGAGGAAGCCGGATCGGATTATATCGATGCTCCGGTTTCCGGCGGACAGATCGGCGCCATCGAGGCCGGGCTGACGATTATGGCCGGCGGCAGGACGGATGCGTTCGAAAGAGCCAAACCTGTGCTGAGTGTTCTGGGCGGCAACGTCACTCATGTCGGGGGTGCCGGGGCCGGCCAGGTCGCCAAGGCCGCCAATCAGATCATTGTTGGTTTGACTATTGGCGCCGTGGCTGAGGCCATCACCTTGACCCAGGCCTGCGGTGTCGACGCGAAAAACGTGCGCGAGGCCCTCAAAGGCGGCTTTGCATGGTCGAGGATCATGGAACTCCACGGACAGCGGATGATCGATGGAGACTTCGAGCCCGGCGGCCGGTCCGAGACGCAACGCAAGGATCTGCAGCAGGCGCTGGATCTCGCTGAAGCGGTGGGCGTCGAGCTGCCCGCGACCCGACTCTGCCGCGGGCTCTACGACGAGCTCATCGAACAGGGCGGTGGCAATCTGGACCACAGCGCGCTATTCAACGTCATTCGACGCCGGTGACGCCGGTGCCCGGGATCCTGGCGGGAAATACAGGCTAGAATAGAGTCTTCATCGATCAATCAATTCGGCTGAGAGATTTCCATGGATCCTCTATTTGACGTGCTGTTCAGTTTTTGGGTCGGCCTGGGCGTTGTTCTGCTCGTGGTTCTCAGGGCATCGATAAAGCTCGTCCCGCAGAACCAGGCGTATGTGATCGAGCGCTTCGGCAAATACCGGGGAACCCTGACCGCGGGCCTGAATTTCATCTTCCCCTTGGTCGATCGAATCGCCTACAAGCAGTCTTTGAAGGAACAGGCTTTCGATGTTCCGAGCCAAAGCGCAATCACCAACGACAATATCGGGCTGACGGTGGACGGCGTCCTGTACCTGAAAGTTCTCGATGCGTACAAGTGCAGCTACGGCGTCGAAGACTACGTCTTTGCCGTCACCCAACTGGCTCAGACTACCATGCGCTCGGAGATCGGCAAGATCGATCTGGACAAGACGTTCGAGGAGCGTGACGCGCTGAATACCGCAATCGTATCGTCGATCAACCTTGCCGCGGAGCCTTGGGGCGTCCAGGTGCTGCGATACGAAATCAAGGACATCATTCCACCGCAAAGCGTGCAGCAGGCGATGGAGCGGCAGATGAAAGCCGAGCGTGAGAAGCGCGCGGCGATCCTCGAATCCGAAGGCGAGCGCCAGGCGGCGATCAATGTGGCCGAAGGTCAGAAGCAGTCGAAAGTACTGGCTGCCGAGGCGGACCGGATGGAACAGATTCTGCAGGCCCAGGGTGAGGCCAAGGCAATTGAAATGGTCGCGGATGCAAAGGCAACGGCGTTGCGGACCATCGGCGAGGCCGCGGCAACCGAGAAAGGTCAAAAAGCGGTGCAGCTCGATCTGGCCAGCGGGGCTATCGAGGCGAAGCGGGCAATAGCGAAGGATTCCACGGTGGTGCTCATGGACGGGAAATCCAGCGACGCGGGCCAGGTCGTCGCCGAGGCAATCGCGATAGTCAGCGCCATGAACAAAAGCGAGGCCTTCTCGAGCGCCGGCACGCCTGATTCGGGGCGCCGCGACGCATGATCGGGTACTTTGAGGCAAACCAGCACGCTTTCTGGTTCGCCGTCGGATTTGTTCTCCTCGCCATCGAAATCGGCTTCCTGGGGCTGGCCAGCGGCATCGTCCTGTTTGCGGGAATCGGCGCACTGGTCACCGGCATCATGCTGTGGCTCGGCTGGCTCCCGGATACCTGGTTGGCGGGAATCGCCAGCTTCGGGATCAGCGCTTTCGTGAGCGCCGTAGTCCTCTGGAAGCCCCTGCTCAAGCTGCAGAACTACAAAACCCCCGCCAAAGACAACAGCAGCGACCTGATCGGTTACGCATTCCACCTGCAACAGCCGATCACCACTACAAGCCACGGCAGTATCAGGTATTCGGGCGTCGAATGGCGCGTCGAGATCGACGAGAGCTGCGAGCTTCCCGCCATGGAGGCCGGTCGCAAGGTCGTTGTAGCGTCCGTCGACGCGGGGGTATTCAGAGTCAGGCCGGTGGAGCAAAACAATGAGTGATGGGCGCACATGAAAAATTACAATATCGCAGTGATACCCGGCGACGGGATAGGTACCGAGGTCGTGCCGGAGGGGATACGGGTGCTGGAAGCCGTCGGCCGGCGCTTCGACCTCCGGTTCCAGTGGACGGAATTTTCATGGAGTTGCGAATCTTACATGAAGACCGGGCAGATGATGCCCGATGACGGGATCGACTTGCTAAAGGGATTCGATGCGATCTATCTCGGAGCCGTGGGTTTTCCGGGGGTTGCCGACCATGTCTCGTTGTGGGGGCTGTTGATCCCCATTCGAAGGGAAATGCGGCAGTACGTCAACCTGCGACCGGTGAGGCTACTGAAAGGAATCGAATCACCGCTCAAGGACCGCGAAGCCTCGGATATCGATTTTTATGTCGTTCGCGAGAACAACGAGGGAGAGTATTCGGAAATCGGCGGTCGCATGTATGCAGGCACCGACCTGGAGATGGTGGTTCAGGAAAACGTGTTTACGCGACATGGGGTGGACCGCATACTGAAATACGCATTCGAACTGGCGCGTAGCCGTCCCGCGAAGCATTTGACATCGGCCACGAAATCGAACGGCATCGTGTACACCATGCCTTACTGGGATGAACGATTTGCCGAGATGGCAAAAAACTATCCCGATATCGAGGTGGATCAGTATCACATAGATATCCTTTCCGCGAATTTCGTTCTGCACCCGGACTGGTTCGACGTGGTCGTAGGCAGTAATCTTTTCGGGGACATCCTGTCGGACCTGGGACCGGCCATAGCCGGCACCATCGGCATCGCACCGTCAGCCAACATCAATCCTGAGAATGAATATCCAAGCATGTTCGAACCGGTGCACGGGTCTGCGCCCGACATCGCCGGCAGGGGCATCGCCAACCCCATCGGCCAGATCTGGTCCGGGGCAATGATGCTGGAGCACCTGGGTGAACCCGACGCCGCGGTTTCGATCGAGACCGCCATCGAACGGGTGCTGGCGGAGTCGGACGTCCACACGCCCGATATAGGTGGAAAAGCCGCAACCAGAGATCTGGGCGGGGCGATAGAGGAGATCATATCCGGCGGTTAACTATATGAATCCCGGGTGTTATAGTGGCTAACGAGCATGTCGGTGGCCGAGAAAATTTCAATTCGTGAGTTGCGAAACCGGGTCGAGGGAGATTTACGGCAAAAACTCGCGCGTGAATCCGTACTCGCAGACGAGGAGTCGCTGCGTCCCTACGAGTGCGATGGCTTGTCAGCGTACCGACGGCTGCCCCTCGTCGTTACCCTGCCGGATACCGTCGAACAGGTCCGGGACGTTGTACGTTACTGCCATGGCAACGGCATTCCGATTGTGGCAAGGGGCGCGGGCACGGGGCTGTCCGGGGGCGCGCTGCCCATCGAAGAAGGCGTGATCCTGAGTCTGGCAAAGTTCAACAAGATCCTCGACGTCGATACCGGCAACCGGACCGCGCTGGTGCAGCCCGGCGTGCGCAACCTGGCGATATCCGAGGCGGTGTCCCACCTCGGGCTTTACTACGCTCCGGATCCCTCTTCACAGATCGCCTGTACGATAGGAGGCAACGTTGCAGAAAATGCCGGCGGTTTGCACTGCCTCAAGTACGGGCTGACGGTACACAACATTTTAAAACTGAAGATCGTGACCGTCGACGGTGAACTGGTCACCATAGGATTGGATTCACTGGATTCTCCGGGCTACGATTTTCTGGCGCTGATGACCGGATCGGAGGGCCTGCTGGGAATCATCGTGGAAGTCACCGTCAGGCTGCTGCCGAAACCCGAGTGCGCCAAAGTCATCATGGCGTCGTTCGACGACGTCGAGAAAGCTGGCAATGCGGTGAGCGACATCATTGCCGCCGGCATCCTCCCTGGCGGGCTGGAGATGATGGACAATCCGGCTATCCGGGCCACGGAAGATTTTGTCCATGCCGGCTACGACATCGATGCGGCCGCGATACTGTTGTGTGAGGTCGACGGCACGCCTGAAGAAGTCGATGACGAAATTGAGCGGGTCCGGCGTGTGTTGGAGGCAAGCGGCTGTATTCAGATGCAGGTGGCCGCCGATGATGAACAGCGCCAGTTGTTCTGGTCGGGCCGCAAGGCTGCATTTCCCGCCGTTGGGAGAATATCTCCGGACTACTACTGCATTGATGGCACGATACCCAGGAAGGCGCTCGGCGACGTACTGAATAGGATTGAAGACCTGTCGAGTGAATACGGACTTCGCGTGGTGAACGTGTTCCATGCGGGCGACGGTAATTTGCACCCCCTTATCCTGTACGATGGCAATATCGAGGGCGAGCTGGAACGGACAGAACAACTGGCTGGAAAGATACTGGAAATGTGCATTGAGGTAGGCGGCACGATCACCGGCGAGCATGGCGTGGGAATGGAAAAGATCGATCACATGTGCGTCCAGTTCAATGCAGCCGAACTCACCCAGTTCCACGCCGTGAAAGAGGCCTTCGATCCGGGCAGGCTGCTCAATCCCGACAAGGCGGTTCCAACGCTGCACCGCTGCGCCGAGTTCGGGGCGATGCACGTGCACAAGGGGCAGTTGAAATTTCCGGAGATCGAACGTTTCTAACCCTGGTCGGGAAGTCATGCTATTTCTGCGTTGCAATCAAGACTGATGTCGGTCGATCGATCCCGAGAGCTGATCGATGCCGTCACCGCATCGATCGAGAGTGGCAAACCGCTTTCGATACGCGGCGGGAACACCAAAGCATTCTTCGGGGGTCCGCAGACCGGTGAGCCCCTGACGATGTCCGGACACTCGGGGATGGTGAGTTACGAACCCACCGAACTGGTAATCACCGCGCGAAGCGGAACGCTTGTGACGGAAATCGAGTCGACGTTGAAAGAGCAGCACCAAATGCTGGCGTTCGAACCACCCTGTTTCGGCGAGCGGGCGACCGTCGGTGGAACCATAGGCTGCGGACTTTCGGGGCCTCGCCGGCCGTACGCCGGTTCGGTGAGAGACTTTGTTCTGGGAACCCGGGTAGTCAACGGCCGGGGCGAAGACCTCCGGTTCGGCGGACAGGTCATGAAGAACGTCGCCGGTTATGACGTGTCGCGACTGATGGTCGGTTCGATGGGGACGCTGGGCCTGCTGCTGGAAGTATCCCTGAAGGTGCTGCCGGCGCCCCGGACGGAATGCACGCTGATACTGGAAGCCGACCGCGACGGCGCCTTGGAGTTTCAGCAGCGATGGTCTCAACGACCCTCGCCGATTTCCGGGACATGTCACAGCGGCGGCCTGCTGCACGTCAGGCTGTCCGGTTCGGAAACCGGCGTCGCCAGCGCAAAATCAAAAATAGGCGGGGACACCCTGGATGACGGCGACGCTTTCTGGACCCGGCTCAGGGAACACGACCACGAGTTCTTCAAAGGCACGGGACGTCTGTGGCGTCTGTCCATCCCCCAGGCAAGCCCCGAACCGGATTTGGACGGCGACAGCCTGATGGAGTGGAACGGAGCGCTGCGCTGGGTGATTTCGGATTCCCCCGCCGACCGGATCCGAACGGCTGCCGCGGAGGCCGGTGGACACGCTACGCTGTTCCGGAACGGCGGTGCCGAAACAGAGGCATTTCATCCCCTAAGTGGTTCATTGCTGAAACTTCATAAAAAGGTAAAACGTGCATTCGATCCGAAGGGGGTCTTCAACCCCGGCAGGATGTACAGGGGTCTGTAGATGCAGACAAACCTGGCAGACTTCATCCGGGATTCCGAAGAAGGGAAGGAAGCCGATTCAATACTTCGCAAGTGTGTGCACTGCGGGTTTTGCACCGCCACCTGTCCAACTTACCAGCTGCTGGGTGATGAGCTGGACGGACCGCGGGGACGGATCTATTTGATCAAGCAGGTCCTGGAGGGTGTCGATCCCTCGTCCACGACCCAGCTGCATCTCGACCGCTGCCTGTCTTGCCTTAACTGTGAAACGACCTGCCCCTCCGGGGTAAAGTACGGCAGACTGTTGGATATCGGACGAACCGTGGTGGAGTCCCGGGTGGAACGCCCGGCATTCGAACGGTCACTGCGCGGTTTGCTGCGCTCGGTTATTCCGTACAAAGAACGCTTTGGGTTGCTGTTGAAGATCGGTCAATTCTTCAGGCCGGCGCTGCCCGGATCGCTCAAGGCGTCGACGCCGCCAAAAGTAGAAACCGGCGAGTGGCCGAAACCCCGTCATGATCGAAAGATGCTGGTGCTGAATGGCTGTGCCCAACCCGCTATCGCTCCCAATATCAATGCTGCCACCGCGCGTGTTTTGAGCAGACTCGGCATTGACCTGCTCAGCGTGAACGATGGCTGTTGCGGGGCGCTCAGTCACCACATGAGCGCAAACGAAGAGGCCCTGGATTTCATGCGCGGGAACATCGACGTCTGGTGGCCGCACATCAAGGACGGTGCCGAGGCCATCGTCATGACAGCGAGCGGGTGTGGTGTCCTGGTGAAGGAATACGGCCATATTCTCAGAAACGATACGGCCTACGCGGAAAAAGCGGCCGCCGTGTCGGACATAACAAGGGATCTCGGCGAAGTCCTTGCGAATGAGGACCTGTCAGGTTTGAAGCCGGATCTGAGCCGGCGGGTCGCGGTCCATTCACCGTGTTCGTTGCAGCACGGCCAGAAACTTCCGGGTGGCGTGGAACGTATTCTGGTCGGTCTGGGCTTTTCTCTCACCCCCGTGGCGGATTCTCATCTATGCTGCGGCTCTGCGGGGAGCTACTCGATACTTCATCCCCGCATTGCCGGCAAATTGAAAAAAAAGAAACTGACTGCGCTCGAATCCGGACAACCCGATGTGATTGCCACGGCCAATATCGGGTGCCTGGCCCACATGCAGGGAGATGCCACAGTACCGGTAGTCCACTGGATAAATCTGATCGACTAGCGGCAGGCACATCCCGCGCCGGGACATGCATTGGTCATCTCGATCGATGATCGTGTGAAAATCTCACATAAATCGGCAAAAGGTTGCTGATTTTTCCTGGCAAAGACCTTATTTTTAGTCTATACTGCACTGCAACAAAAAGATTAGAACAAGTCTTGACAAACAATGTTCTAATATTAGACAATTAGAATATCCTGACATAGTGAGTCAGGAAAGCGCTGGGGTTTAACACGTTCGAAGGGACATCGGGCGTTAGAGATAAAGATTTTGAAAGACTCCTCCATCCTCCTTTGGTGGTTTGGGCGTGGCTGCTAAAGCCACGCCATTTTTTTTGCCCGAAAACGTTCGTATCATCCAATATATGAGCATATTCTTTACTCTTGTGCCCGCGTTAGGTAGTATCCGCGCTCCATTTTTGGCTCGTGGCCCTCGAAAATGAAGACATTCTCCACAAAATCCAAGGATGTGCGCCGTGAATGGCTCGTGGTGGACGCCACCGACAAGGTGCTCGGTCGCCTGGCGAGCGAGGTCGCAAGGCGTCTAAGAGGTAAACACAAACCCGAATATGCGCCTCACATCGACACCGGCGACCATATCGTGGTGGTCAATGCCGACAAGATCAGAGTTACCGGGTCCAAACTGGATAACAAGGTATATCATCGCCACACGGGGTATCCGGGTGGAATAAGGTCGGTCGTGCTGAAGGATCTGTTGCGAAGCAAACCGGAGCGCGTCATCGAGAATGCGGTTCGGGGCATGCTTCCGAAGAATCCACTCGGTCGGGCGATGTTCAAGAAACTGCACGTGTACACGGGCGCCGAACACAAACACCAGTCGCAACAGCCCAAAGCTCTGGAAGTCTAACAGGTAGTCCAAATGGTCGAACAAGCTTATCAAGGGACAGGTCGTCGTAAATCATCCACCGCCAGGGTGCGTATTCGCCGTGGCTCCGGGCAGATTATGATCAACAAGCGTCCCCTGGACGAATATTTTGGTCGAGAAACCGCCCGCATGGTGGTTCGTCAACCGTTATCCACTGTCGACATGCATGACAAGTTCGACATCGAGGTGATCGTAAGCGGTGGTGGAAACAGCGGGCAGGCGGGCGCGATACGTCATGGCATCACACGCGCTCTGATGGCCTACGATGAGGTTCATCGCCAATCCCTCCGCAAAGCGGGTTTTGTTACCCGGGACGCCCGCGAGGTCGAGCGAAAGAAAGTTGGGCTTCACAAGGCCAGGAAAAGACCCCAATACAGCAAACGATAAAAGCGTTTGCGTGCCGCTGCCGAATACAATAGCAGGTGGCGGTCATTTCGAAGAGTCCGGGCATCGGACATTGCGGTTCCGGGACCACGCCGTTTCGTTCGCATTGGTGGGGGATCGTCTAATGGTAGGACCGCGGACTCTGACTCCGCTAGTGGGGGTTCGAATCCCTCTCCCCCAGCCAGACCATCCCGGGTTTTCGGCCCGAAGTTCAGGCCAGGGTCCGCCGACCATAAGATCGCGCAGGACCGGTGCCCATCGGTTCCGGGGTTGCAATTTCAGGGTTAAGCACCTGTAATGGCTGCGTAATTCTTGACTGAGGTCATCACCCCGGTCGAGAAAACCTGATCTACTAACCTGTTCCGGTAAAAGCAGAGAAGAAGTATGTCACACAAACCAGACCTACAAGCGTCGGACGCCCCTATCGCGCAAGCGCTCAAAAAAGAAAACGAAAATCCATCCACCTTGAAATCAGAGGTGGCTGCGTTGCACGAAGAAGTGAAGCCTAAAGAACCCGGCAAGGATCTTTCGGATCCGGATCTCTACCTGAACCGCGAGCTTACCTGGCTCGAGTTCAATCGACGCGTCCTGCACGAGGCTCAAGACGAGCAGACACCGCTGCTCGAGAGGATCAAGTTCGCCGCTATTGTCAGTTCCAACCTCGATGAATTTTTCATGAAACGAATCGGCGGCCTCAAGCAGCAGGTCGGCGCAGGTGTCCAGGAATTGACGGTAGACGGCCGTACACCGCAGCAGCAGATCGAGGAATGCCGGAGAGTTGTCCGGGAGATCGAGAATAAAAAAGACGAACTGGTGCCCCAGTTGATGCAGAAGCTTCGAGAGCAGGATATCCGCATTCTCAGCTACAAAGAGTTGGACGACGATACGAAGCGGAGGCTCCGGGAATACTACATCGAGAATATTTTTCCTCTCGTCACGCCGCAATCGATGGATCCCGCGCACCCCTTCCCGTTTATTTCCAATCTTTCGCTCAATCTGCTGGTTGCTCTGCGCTACCCCGATGACGAGCACGTTCGCATGGCCCGGGTGAAAGTGCCGGTGGGCCATGACGTGAAAAGGTTCCTCAAACTCAAGGACAAGGACCACTATGTTCCCGTTGACGAGGTCATGAGCAATAACCTTGATCTTTTGTTTCCGGATATGGAGATCCTGGGTTGCGACCGCTTTCACGTCACGAGAAACGCCAGCACCGAGCGCGACGAGGGCAAGGCCAACGACCTGCTCGAGATGATCGAATCCGAACTGCGTGACCGCAAGTTTGCGCCCATTGTCAGGATGGTCGTCGAGAAGGGCATGGATACGCATCGACGCGGCATGCTGGCCGCGGAACTCGAGCTCGATCCGGAGCTGGACGTCTACGAAACTAGCGGCATGCTCGCCATGAAGGACCTGTTCCAGCTCGCGTTCATAGCGCGGCCTGAGCTGCATGACCCAATCCATCATCCCACCGACAACCATATTCTCATGGAGGAGCCGCGCAGGATCTTCTACGCGATTCGGGAGGCTGGATCCATTCTGCTGCAGCACCCTTATGAATCGTTCAACACGAGCGTGGAGCGGTTTATCGAGGAAGCCAGCCAGGACCCCAAGGTTTATGCCATCAAGATGACTCTGTACCGGACATCCACCGATAGCCGGATCATCGAGCTGCTTATCGACGCGGCCCAGAATGGAAAACAGGTGGCCGTGGTGGTCGAACTCAAGGCACGCTTTGATGAGGCGGCAAACATACGGCTGGCAAACCGTATGGAAGAAGCTGGCATCCATGTCACCTATGGTGTTGTCGGACTTAAAACCCACTGTAAGGTGATTATGGTAGTTCGGCGCGACTATAGCGGACTGCGCCGGTACGTCCATATCGGCACCGGCAACTACCACGCGGACACGGCCAGACTGTACAGCGATCTGGGTATATTGACGTGTGACAAGGATACCGGCCGTGATGTCACCGAGTTGTTCAACTTCCTCACCACGGGCTATACCCCGAAACGGGATTACGCCAAAATTCTGCCGGCACCCAAGCACCTCAAGAAGGCCCTGCTGGCCAATATCCAGCGTGAAATCGACGGTCACAGCGATCGCAGCCCCGGGCTGATCCGCCTCAAAACGAATGCATTGGAGGACGCTGATGTCGTGCGCGCCCTCTACCGTGCATCGCAAGCCGGTGTCAAGGTGGATCTGATCGTGCGTGACACGTGTCGCCTGCGGCCGGGAATACCCGGGCTGTCGGAAAACATCAGGGTGGTCGGTGTGGTCGGCCGTTTTCTGGAACATGCCCGTATCTACTATTTCTACAACGGGGGCGATGAAGAGTACTACATCGGATCCGCGGATCTGATGAAACGCAATCTGGAAAGTCGTGTCGAGGTGGTGGTCCAGATCACCGCCGACGATCTGCGTGAACAACTCAAGAAGTTCCTCGACACGCAGCTATCCGACCATCGCAGTGTCTGGGAGATGCAGCCCGACGGCAAGTATATCCAGCGTACGCCAAAAGGCCCCGAGAAACGCGGCTGCCAGACCATCATGATCGAAATGGCCGGGGAACGGGTACATCAGGCCAAGGAATCACAGAAGAACGCCAAGATGTAGCACCACCGCGCTAGCCCGCAACACGGAGGCTAGCGCGCATTTCTCACCAGGCGGCTTTATATTCTTGATATTCTTGTCAAGGACTGACAACGTTAGGGAAGCTCTGTTTAATTATGTCATGGCGAGCCGAAGCTGCGAGCGAAGCGTGGTAGGACGCGGCAATCCAGAAGTTCTTGAATGATAACGGTTCTGGATTGCTTCACTTCGTTCGCGATGACGAAATACTGAATTAATCAGATGGTTCCCTAGGTTATTTGCTTTTGACTGGAAAACGGTCTGTTTCGGGAGCGCCTATCCCGGCGCTCAGCCCAGTCCGTGCTGCATCGTCACCCGAAGTACTGGGGCCATTTGCGGGTTAGGCCGGCTACTCGGATTCGAAAACAATGCGCAGTGACTTCGTGAAAAAATTGCTCTTCATCCCGGCAATAGCGATCGGTATCGCCGCCATGTACGTCCTCATCAAGAATCGCGCCGATCCGGGAAAACTCCAGTTCGAGGAAACAAGGACCGCAGTCAGAGTCATCGAAGTGCCGTCCCTGACCGTTGTTCCTTCGTTCCGCGGCTACGGCAATGTTGAACCGAGCCAGGTCTGGAACGGGGTCGCCCAGGTCGCGGGGAAAGTCATTGCCGTTGATCCTTCGTTTGAGAGAGGTGCCATCGGCCCTGCCGGGCAGTTCCTGATGCAGATCGATCCCACAGATTACGAGCTCGCGATCGCCCGGGTCGAGACCGACATCGAAGCAACCCGGGCCAGGATTGCGGAAATCGAAATACAGGAAAAAAACTCTTTGGCATCGCTGAAGATCGAACAGGAATCCCTGCAAATATCGAAGGCGGAACTGCAGCGTAAACAGAGCCTTGTGGCCCAGGGCGCCGCCTCCAGTTCCGAAGTGGAGAAAGAACAGCGCAACGTTCTCGCGCAATCACAAAGCGTTCAGGCATTGGAGAATACACTCAGTCTGTACCCGGTGGAGCGGCGCCGGCTCGATGCCGAACTGACCCGGTTGAAAACGCAGCTCGACGAGGCAAAACTGAATATTGACCGGACGCGTATCACGCTTCCATTTACCGCCCGAATATCCGATGTCGCCGTAGAACAATTCCAGTTTGTCCGCCAGGGCGACAAACTGGGCACTGCGGATGGCATCTCCAGAGCGGAGATCGAGGTGCAGATGCCGTTGTGGCGCATCGCCGCACTCATCCGGTCCGAGGGTGTCACCGACATCAGCGAACTCAGGGACGGGGCAATCGGCGAACGACTCGGCATAACGGCCCGCGTCAACCTGGAGAGAGATACGCTGTTCGCGGAATGGGAAGGCCGGGTAGCCCGGTTCACGGATTCATTGGATCTGGAGACGCGGACCCTGGGTATCATCGTGGAAGTGGACAATCCTTACGCCGGGGTTCGGCCGGGAATTCGGCCGCCGTTGGTCAAGGGTATGTTCGTAGATGTCGAGCTGCGCGGCAGGCCGCGGCCGGATTCCCTCGTCATCCCCAGGGACGCGCTTCACGGACAGCAGGTATACCTGGTCGATTCGGACAATCGCCTGCAAAGGCGTGCGATCAAAACAGGCATATCCGGCGTTTCGTACTATACCGTTATCGAAGGGCTGACTGGCGGTGAGCGAATCGTGGTATCGGATCTGATCCCGGCCATCGACGGCATGCTGCTGGATCCGATCGATGATCCGGACACGACCGCGCGCCTTGCCGAGGCGGTATCTGCAAACGCAGGCGGCGCGCCATGATCCGCTTTTTTGCGGCACACCCCACGGCCGCAAACCTGTTGATGATCCTGCTGATCGTGATCGGTTTGTCGGCACTCCCGGGGATGAAGCGCGAGACGTTTCCTGACTTCACGCCGCAGGAAATCGAGATTCGTGTCCCCTACCCGGGAGCAAGTTCGGAAGACGTGGAAAGCGCCATCTGCCGCCGAATCGAAGACGCCACGGACAGCATCGCCGATCTCTCGGAGCTGCGTTGCCAGGCGCTCGAAAGCATGGCCATTGCCGTGGCGAAGATGTCGGAAGGCGCCGATTTTTCAGCATTTCTGGATGACGTAAAAACCGAAGTCGAAGCCATCGACGATTTTCCTGATCTGGTGGAGAAGCCCGTGGTGCGCCAGCTCGGCATGATTGACAACGTCGTATCCATTGCGGTGAGCGGCCCCATGTCCGTGAGCGATTTGAAGGCATATGCCGAGGATCTCAAGGACCGGTTGCAGAGAGAGCCCGGCATATCACAGGTCAACATTCGCGGATTTTCGGAGCGCCAGCTGCAGGTCCGGGTCTCATCTCGGGTTTTGCGGCGTCACGGCGCAAGCATCACGGATCTGGCGAATGTCATCCGCGCGCAAAACATCGACCTGCCGTCGGGCGCCGTAAATACGGCGGAACGGGATTTTCTGGTCAGATTCACCGATCAACGTCGGACCGCGAGAGACCTGGAAAACCTTGTTGTCATCGGTGCATCAGGCGGGGGAGGAGAACTTCGGCTCGGCGATATTGCGGAGATCACCGATCAGTTCGAACTGGATGAGGAAAAGTATTTGCACAACGGCCAGCGTGCGGCGTTGCTGCAGATTAACAAGACCAAGGGCCAGGATACCCTCGATGTCATGGACGTGGTGGCGGCGTTCGTGGACCGGCAGCGACAGATGGCGCCGCCAGGGGTTGCGTTTTCGATTACCCAGAACATCTCCACCATCGTCCGTGACAGGCTCCAGATGCTGCTAAAAAACGGTGTTCAGGGATTGATTCTCGTTTTCATTGTAATGTGGTTGTTTTTTCGTTTGCGTTTCTCGTTCTGGGTCACAGTTGGCCTGCCGATTTCGTTTCTCGGTGCGCTGTTTTTCATGTATGTACTGGGGCAATCGGTAAACATGATCAGCATGGTGGCCCTGCTGATTGCGCTCGGACTGCTCATGGACGACGCCATCGTCATTGCAGAGAACATCGCCACCCAGCTTCGCAGGGGAAAATCCGCTCTCGACGCCGCCGTCGACGGAACGCGCCAGGTAATGCCCGGCGTATTGTCATCATTTCTGACCTCGGTGGCGGTGTTTGCACCCCTGGCATTTCTAAGCGGCGATATCGGCAAAGTGCTTAAGGTAATTCCGGTCGTCCTGATAACCGTCCTCACGGTGAGCCTGGTCGAGGCATTTCTTATCCTGCCCCATCATCTTGCGCACTCCCTTCGCGGCCACGAAACGGGCGGTGACAATCGACTGAGAAAGCGCATCGACGACCTCGTCGAATTGCTGACGAACCAGGTTCTCGGGCGGCTGGTGGACACCGCAATCCGTTGGCGATACCTGTTTCTTGGCGCGGTGTTTTCAATCTTGCTTGTGACCATCGGTATGGTGGCGGGCGGGCATGTCAAATTTCTTGCTTTCCCGGACGTGGAGGGAAATGTGATCCAGGCGCGTGTGCTGCTGCCTCAGGGGACGCCGCTGTGGCGGACCGAGAAAGTCGTGGATCGTCTCCTGGCGGCGCTCGATGAGGTCGACAAGGCACTCAGTCCACGCCAGCCGGACAAGGAATCGCTGATCCAGGATATCAGCGTGCGTTTCAACGAGAACCTGGATGCATTCGAGTCCGGCGCACATGTTGCGACCATTTCCGCCGATTTGTTGACAGCCGAGCGGCGCTCGGGTTCTCTGGATGAAATTCTTGGTCTCTGGCGGGAAAGAACCGGGGTGCTGGCGGATGTGATCAGCCTGAACTTCAAGGAACCACAGATCGGGCCCGCGGGGAGGGCGATCGAAATCCGCTTGAAGGGGGAAGATCTCGACGTACTCAAGGCTGCGTCGCTGGAGCTACAGGAATGGTTGTCCGGCTATGCCGGGGTGCTGGATTTGTCCGACGACCTGCGGCCGGGAAAACCCGAACTCAGGCTCCGCCTCAGCGAAGGCAGCCTCGCTTTTGGCGTGCGGGCTGCTACTATCGCCGATCAACTGCGCGCGGGATTTTTTGGTACGACTGTCGATGAGATCCAGGTCGGCCCGGAATCCTACGAAATCGACCTTCGGCTCGAGGAGCTCGATCGCAGCAGCGTACAGGATCTGCTCGAATTCCGGATTGTGACCGGCAGCGGCGAATCCGTGCCCCTCGGCGCGGTTGCCGCGCTCGAGATCGACAGGGGTTATTCCCGCATCCACCGCATAGATCGCAGGCGGACGGTCACCGTGACCGGCGATGTCGATGTTTCCATGGCAAACGCACAGCAGATTGTCGGCGATACGCTGGAAAACTTCGTCCCGGACCTGAGCCGGAAGTATCCGCAACTGGAGATCGGCCAGCAGGGACAGAGCGCCGAGTCAGGTAAAACCGGTGCATCGATGATGACAGGATTCCTTCTCGGGCTGATCGGGGTGTTCATCCTGCTCAGCTTTCAGTTCAGGAGCTACATCGAGCCCCTGGCGGTGATGAGCGTGATCCCGCTGGCGATGGCGGGTGTGGTATGGGGACACGTGGTGATGGGCCTGGACCTGTCCATGCCCAGCATTATGGGCGCCGTATCCTTGTCGGGTATCGTGGTGAACGACTCTATCCTGCTGGTCGAGTTTCTCAAGATTCGGTCCCGTGAGGGCCACGACATTCCCATCGCTGCAACCATTGCCAGCAGGGAGCGGTTCCGCGCCGTTCTGTTGACTTCATTGACGACGATAGCGGGATTGACGCCGCTGCTTCTGGAAAAAAGTCTGCAGGCCCAGGTGCTTATTCCCCTGGCTACGAGTATCGTGTTCGGCCTGCTGACTTCGACCCTGCTGGTATTGCTCGTCGTCCCGGCGCTGTTTTCCGTGTTCAGCGATTTCGGCTGGACTTCTGTGCAGAAGGAGCGGGAAATGATGACCGCTTTGTAATGACCCGATTTGTCCGACTGCAAGGTCTTTCTCGGCTTCACGGCGCACCGCCTTTGGCCCGCAGATTGCACAAATATTAATCAAACCGGACGGGGATCAATGTTGTGCGACGAAGCCAAATCTACGGACCGTTTTATCAACAGGGTTATCCACAGAAATTGTGGATAAGGTGGAAAATGCGCGGTAGTCTGGAAGAGATTCGAGCACCAGACGTGGTGTATTGGGAGCTGGAGCCCGGCGAGCGTCCGGTATGGTACGATCGGCCCGAGGTCGCGCCCTACGTCTCGACAACGACGCCATGGGGGCGTGTGCTTATGGGTTTGCCTTTCGTCGCCGTGGGTTCAGTATTGGTGCCGGTTGCGTTTCCACTGGGAGGACTGTTCGTGTTGGTCGGGTGCGGCATGCTGGGAGCGCCGGCATGGAACCTGCTGAAGGCGCGAAATACGATTTATGCCGTCACCAATAGACGACTCATAATAATAGAACATGTAATACGGCAGAAAGTGACGAGTTACCCGGCGCAATCGATCGGATTTTTGGAGCGGCGTGAGAGGCGTGGCGGGGCTGGGTCTCTCGTTTTTGCCCGCACCGAGACATCGGTACGACGAGAAGACGGTTACGATCACAGCGTCGTGGAAGAAAAGGGGTTCTTTGGCATCCGCGATGTCGGAACGGTATGGCAGATCGTAATGAATCTCAAAAACCAGGTTGCCTAACGCCCAGCCCGGCGTTCATCGGCATCCGTCCTGCGACATCGCCGGGATCTTGGTGAGAAATGAGGGCTAGAGTCTGAAGACCCGCGACCGGTGATACACTTAGTGGCATGATTTTCGAGCAATACACAGGCTAGAGCCCGGCACCGATGGCGACACAAAAGCTGAGCGAATCCGCCGAGGGTGTGTTCATCATCTGCGCCACGCCGTTTAGCGACAACGGTGATCTCGATCTCGACAGCGCCGACGCCCTGATCGAGTTCTACATCGAAAAAGGCGTCAGCGGCATTACGATTCTGGGCATGATGGGAGAGGCGCAGAAACTTTCCGCGGAGGAATCGTCGGTGTTTCTTCGACATGTATCGAAGCGGATCGACGGGCGCATACCACTGGTCGTGGGTGTTTCAAATCCGGACGCGGATCGGTTGTCGACGCTGGCGGGTGTGGCCATGGAAAACGGAGCCGGCGGCGTGATGATCGCACCGACAACGGGCCTGGCCGGCGATGACGAGGTGTACGCCTACTTCAGTGAGATAATGAATACGCTCGGGGAAGACGTTCCCGTGTGCTACCAGGACTACCCCTACGTTACCCGGTCGGAAATCTCCGTAGGCTGCTTCAACCGTCTCGTTGGTGATCACCCTCAGCTCGTGATGCTCAAACACGAGGACTGGCCGGGACTGAACAAGCTCTCGGCGGTGCGTGCAAGCGGGCAGGAATCGGGCCTGCGACGGGTGGCAATCCTGGCCGGCAACGGCGGGCTTTACCTGCCGCAGGAGCTGGCCAGGGGTGCGGACGGCGCCATGACTGGATTTGCCTATCCGGAAATGCTGGTCGAGGTCGTACGTTTGTTCAAACAGGGCCATCATGACCGGGCTGAAGACCTCTTCGATGCCTATCTACCCCTCGTGCGCTATGAACAGCAGCCGAATTTCGGTCTGGCTATACGAAAGGAGACGCTGAGACGCCGCGGGGTGATCCGGTCAGCCAGGGTGCGCGAGCCCGGCCCGGTTATGAGTGACATCGATCACGGCGAACTGACCCACCTGATATCCCGCGTCGAAAACAACGCCGGACGACTATGCTGACCGGGATTGGATTTTCGAAACGCCAGAGACTGTTCTGATGAGTAAGCTGGATCTATTGATCAGGGGCGGCAGGATAGTGAATGCCGGGGATTCCTTTCGCTCCGATATCGGGATCAAGGATGGCACGATCGCCGCCATCGGGGCCGAAATCGGGCCCGCCAGACGGATTATTGAGGCGGATGGTCGTCTCGTTCTCCCCGGGGGTATCGAAGCGCACTGCCACATCGAACAGGAATCCTCGGGAGGAATCATGACCGCCGACGATTATTACTCCGGAAGCGTTTCGGCGGCGTTTGGCGGCAACACCTGTTTCGTGCCGTTTGCCGCCCAGCACCGGGGGCAATCGCTTGGAGATGTGTTGAATACGTACCACGAACGTGCGGCGCCGAAATCAGTGATTGATTATTCCTTTCACCTCATCGTGTCCGATCCCACCGAGAAAGTCCTCAACGAGGAACTGCCGGCCGCTTTCGCGCGGGGGATTACGTCGTTCAAGATCTTCATGACCTACGACAAGCTCATCATCGATGATTCCCAGATGCTGGAAATACTGGCGGTGGCCCGGCAGCACGGCGCGCTTACCATGGTGCACGCCGAAAACAACGCCATGATCAAATGGATGAGCGGCAGATTGGAAGAGCGTGGCTATGGCGAGCCCAGGTTTCACGCGCCCAGCCACCCCCGGGCGGCGGAATCGGAAGCCATCAATCGCGCCGTTGAGCTTGCGACTTTCATCGATACACCGGTTCTCATCGTACACGTGTCCACCGAAGAAGGTGCGAGGCGGATCGCCGACGCCCGCTATGCGGGACACAAGGTGTTCGGGGAAACCTGTCCCCAGTACATGTTCCTCGAAGCCCGGGACATGGACTTGCCTGACGTTGAGGGAGCCAAATTCTGTTGCAGCCCGCCGCTCAGGGACAAGGCAACTCAGCAAAAGATCTGGCGCGCCCTGCAGAACGGCACGTTCCAGATGTATTCCTCGGATCACGCGCCCTATCGCTTCGATGAAACGGGCAAACTGAGCGCGGGATCCAAACCGTCGTTCACCAGGGTGGCGAACGGGGTGCCCGGCATAGAGCTTCGCCTGCCGCTGTTGTTCTCGGAGGGCGTGAACAAAGGGCGCATCAGCCTGCACCATTTCGCCGCTCTCGCCGCCGCCAACGCTGCGCGTATCTATGGCATGGATCACCGCAAGGGTTCCATTACCGAAGGCAAGGATGCGGACATTGCGATTTGGGACCCGCAGCTGACCCGGGTCGTTAGCCATGCGGACCTCCATGACAACATGGATTACACACCCTATGAAGGCATGAAACTCACCGGCTGGCCCGTCACGGTAATACGCCGCGGTCAGATTGTTGTTCACGACGGAGCACTCTGTGTTGAAAGAGGTAGCGGGGAGTTCATTGTCAGAAGGCCCATTGACACCACCGGAATGCCGGGCAAGCTGGCGCCGGAGCTGGATCCGGCTCGTAACTTCGGGGCGAGGCTACTTTAAGAACCTCCCTCATGAAGCCCATTATTTCGGTGTCCGATCTGTGCAAGACCTATTCCGATGGTCATGTGGCGTTGAAGCGTGTCGATCTCGACATCATGCCGGGTGAGATCCTTGCGCTGCTGGGGCCCAACGGAGCCGGCAAAACAACGCTGATTTCGATCATCTGCGGAATCGTGAGCGCGAGTTCCGGTTCAGTCAGCGTTGGCGGCCACGATATCGTTTCGGGCTACCGGTCGACGCGGGCCATGATTGGTCTGGTGCCCCAGGAGCTTACCCTGGGCGCTTTCGACAGGGTGCGCAACACGGTGAGCTTCAGCCGCGGATTATTCGGCAAAAAGCCTGATCCCGCCTATGTCGAACAGGTGCTCAGGGACCTGTCGCTGTTCGATAAAAAGGACTCGGAAGTGCGGATCCTGTCCGGCGGCATGAAGCGCAGGGTGCTGATCGCCAAGGCGCTGTCACATGAGCCGAGGATCCTGTTTCTGGACGAGCCGACGGCGGGTGTCGATGTGGAACTGCGCCAGGACATGTGGCAGATCATCCGACGGCTCCGCGACTCCGGCGTCACCATTATTCTCACCACACACTATATAGACGAGGCCGAAGAGATAGCGGATCGGGTCGGAGTGATCAACAATGGCGAGCTGCTGGTGGTCGACGATAAGCTCGAATTGATGCGCAAGCTCGGTAAGAAAGAGCTGCATATCGAATTGAGAGAGCCCATCACCCGCATCCCTGATTCCCTGGTCCGACATGGTCTGGTATCGTCGTCCGACGGTAGAGAGGTTACCTATACCTACGATATACGGAGTGAGAGCACCGGAATTACCGACTTACTGCAGGATCTGAAATCGGCGGGGCTGACGTTGAAGGATCTGAATACCGCGCAGAGCTCTCTCGAGGAGATTTTTGTCAACCTGGTAAAAAACAAACCATGAACTTTTGTGCAATCAGGGTGATCTACAAATTCGAGATGCTGCGCACCTGGAATACGATCTTGCAAAGCATCCTGTCGCCGGTGATCTCCACGTCGCTTTATTTTGTCGTGTTCGGTGCGGCCATTGGTTCCCGAATCGAACAGATCGAAGGAGTTTCCTACGGCACCTTTATCGTTCCGGGCCTGATGATGTTGTCACTGTTGACGCAGAGCATTGCCAACGCTTCGTTTGGGATTTTCTTCCCGCGCTTCACCGGCACGATCTACGAGATCATGTCGGCGCCGGTTTCCGCATTCGAGATCCTGGTTGGCTACGTGGGTGCGGCTGCGACCAAGTCCCTGATCATCGGTCTGATCATCCTCGCAACGGCGGGTTTTTTCGTGCCCCTGGAGATCGCTCACCCCGTATGGATGGGCGCGTTCCTGGTGCTCACCTGTATTTCATTCGCACTGTTTGGTTTTATCATCGGTATCTGGGCCTCGAATTTCGAAAAGCTGCAACTCATCCCGCTGCTGGTGATTACCCCACTCGTATTTCTGGGCGGCAGTTTTTATTCGGTCAGTATGCTGCCTCCCGTCTGGCAGACGATAACCCTGTTCAACCCCGTGGTTTACCTGATCAGCGGGTTCAGGTGGAGCTTTTTCGAGGTTTCGGATGTGAGCGTGGGGGTCAGCCTGATGATGATCTGTTTGTTTCTTGCCGCGTGCCTTATTCTGGTGTGGTGGATGTTCAAGACGGGGTACCGCCTGAAGGAATGAAAAACACATGAATACATCCTTATCTCTCAGCGACATGGCCGGACGGCTCGACGTCGAGGCATCCGATGTCTGGCAGGTACACGATGATGCTTTGGAAATGAAGCGGCGGGGCGAGGATGTCATACTGCTGTCGGTGGGTGATCCGGATTTTCGCACTCCGGAGCCGATCATCGACAACGCGGTAAGCCACATGAGGGTGGGGCGAACCCACTACTCGCCGGCATTGGGTGAGCTCGATCTGCGGCGTGCGGTGGCCGATCTCGAAACCCGGACTTCTCCTCATCCCTGCAGCCCGGACGAGGTGGCGATTCTGCCGGGCGCGACGTCGGCTATTCACGTCGTCATGAGCTGTCTGCTCAACCCGGGGGACGAGATCATCATCGTCGATCCCATGTACGTGGGGTATCCTGCGATCATGCGGGCCATCGACTCCAACGTGGTCCGAGTCAGATCCAGGTCCGACAACGGTTTCGAGCCCGTGCTGGAAGATATCCAGGCCGCCGTCAGCGCGAATACGAAGGTAGTGTTCATGAATACGCCCGGGAATCCGACCGGGACCATAATAGGCCGTAAACGACTGGGAGCCATGGCACGCTACTGTTATGACCACAACATCTGGCTGGTGTGCGATGAGGTTTACTCGATGTTCACCTTCGAGAAACCCCACATATCGATACGTGCGGCTTCGGAGCACCTCGACAACATCGTCATGATAGACGGTCTGTCTAAATCGCATGCGATGAGCGGCTGGCGTATGGGCTGGATCGTTGCACCGCCGACCCTGATCCACCATGTCGGTAATTTTTCCGCGATGTCTCTGTTCGGCAGTCCGCAGTTCATACAGGATGCGGCGGCGTTTGCATTGAACAATGACGAGTACTACGTGCGGGAGATGTGCGCCGAGTACAAGAAACGACGTGACTTCGTTTGCGAACAGTTCTCGAATATGCCCGGCATCCGTTACCACCGGCCCGCGGCGGGGATGTTCGTCATGCTCGACGTAACCGAAATAAACCCGAACGACACGGCATTCGCGCAGGACCTGTTGACCCGGCAGAAAATGTCCGTGGTGCCGGGAAGCGGCTTTGGCGAGAGCACCCGCGGACACGTGCGATTTTCACTGACCCAGCCGCTGGAAGTGCTTCGCGAGGGCTGTGAACGCCTGGGTCGCTACGTACGGGACAATTACCGGGTTTAACCTGCCTATTGCTCATCAACCCGCATATTACGCCAGACATCGGTCCCGGCATTCGGCTTACAGGCGTCCGGCCACCCGCCGGTCAGAGGAGTTTTAGCGACGTTTTCGTTCACTCGTGCTATAACCTCACCTATTGGGCGGTCAGATTTTGATCTGGATCAGCTTTGTACAACATCCCGGTGGCAGATTTTTATCATGAATGACAATATCAATCTGGAATTAAACCCCGAAACCATCAGGTATATCATCAATATGGCGCGGGAATTCCACGCGCAGGAACAGGTGTCGATCCCCGAGGAGGCGATGAGTCCAAGCGATGATTGGGCCATGCAGGTCCTGGCAAACCATGAGGGTGATTCCACCCAGGATGAGCTGACGATCGCGATACAGGACCTCGAGCCCGATCAACAGGTGCAACTGGTTGCCCTGATGTGGCTGGGCCGGGGCAGTTTCGCCGTCGATGAGTGGGATGCGGCTCTGAAGGAGGCCGGTGACAACTGGAATACCAATACCGCCGAATATCTCATTGGAACACCGCTGGTTGCAGACTATCTGGAGGAAGGACTGAACCAGCTGGGGTACTAGTGCACCAGGCGGCCGGGGCCAAACCCAAAACGCTCTCTGTTAGATGTAGTTGGAGACCTCGATGAGATTCCCGTCCGGGTCCCGGAAGTAAACCGACAAGATATTTCCCGCTGCGCCCGTTCTGTCCACGGGTCCCGCTATGATTTCAACGCCAACATCGTTCAGATGGTTCACGGCTTCGTCTACGGAGGTTTCCAGAATAAAACAGAGATCTGCACTGCCCGGCTGCACCTGCGCTGCCTTCGGTTCGAATTCCCGGCCCGATTCGTGGAGGTTGATTTTCTGATTGCCAAAGCCAAGGGCGATCCGGCCACCCTGGAATGTAACCTTCTCCATGCCCATGACGCGCCGGTAGAAATCTACGGTCCTTTCGATATCCCTAACGGTCAGCACCAGATGGTCAAGACGTGCTATTTTCATGAAATGCAGTTTGACAATTTTCGATACATTAAGCCGGCAGCGCGCTGCGAGGTAGGCGGGGTTTATTCCAGGTCGGGCATGCAGGCGTAGCTGACGCGTGCGATGGGTTCGGGGTCCTCGTTGGGAGCCATCCACAGGGATCCATCCTCGTACAGGCCCTTCATGAGTTCGAGGTTAAGTTCACATTCCTCGATCGAATGATAAGTACCCAGATGCCGTCTGATGGATGGACCGTGGTCGACCGTTGCCTGAGTGAAAATAATGGCTATGAGAAGATACTTCACTAGCTGATTCTAGTCCGGATTTTTGATCACGCCCCCGCGGATTTGCTCATGCCAGATTGACGTAATTAGCCCTGGCCCTTTTCCAGATAGGGAATGGTCCCGGCAACATCGGTGTCGTCGATGACATTGAACCTGCTAATGGTGCCGGCCTGACGCGCCTTGACGTACGGCGCATAGTCCGGGTCGTTGGCGAAAGCCTTGGCGGCCTCCATCGACGGAAACTCCAGCAATGCAATCAGCGTTGATCCCAGTGGCTCGCCTTCCAGGTTGGTGATGTTGCCGCTGCGGGACAGATATTTACCGCCGTGCTTGTGCACGATGTGGTGAACATTAGCGGCATAATCAGGAATCCAGGAATCATCGGTCACGGTGACGTCTGCGATAAGGTAAACGGTCATGGCTTCCTCCTTTGGGTTGTGTAGTATCCGGGCAGGGGCCGGACCGGCCGTGCCGCCCGCGGTCACAACTATACACCTATCTCCTCATTATCTGTGAAACTGCATCGCCGGTATCCGAACGCTACGACTAGGAATGAGCCAGGTGGACGATAAGAACGTCACACGGTGCATCGTGCAGTACGCCCCTTGCGGTCGACCCCACGATGCGGGCGATCCCCCGATCCCCGTGTGTGCCCATGATAATAAGGTCGGCACCGATTTCTTTTGCCGTATCGACAATGATTCGTTTTGGAGATCCGGCCGACACCAGTTGGGCGCTAATATCGAGGTCGATTTTGTCGACCCACCCCGACAAGCGTGTTCGCGCGCGATCGATCAACGCCGATTCGGTTGCGAATTCTTCGGGCAGTTCGTTTGCGACCCACTGGGGTGGGACATAGTCGACAATGTGCAAGATGGTCAGCTGCGCACCGGTGAGGTTGACAAGCATCCGGGCCCGTTCGGCGGCGGGCTCGCTCGCCTCGGTGAGGTCTGTCGGAAGGAGCAGGTGTTTGTATTCGTTCATCTGTTTTCTCCGGAAACGTAATGCCTTGTTCGATGACGCATTGATCCTGAAGCCCGCATAATGCATCAAGCGGACCGGGTCCGTCATCGGTCGACGAGTTCGATTGTTATGTTATCTTGTAATCTCAGACTATACATCGTTTTTGTATTGCCACGAATACGGAGCGGGAATTTACCGAGTGAACAAAACCACCTTGTTACTCGGCACGCCGCTCGGGACGAGGCGTCTTGCCATGAAAAGCGGCGCATGATGCCGTTTGAGGCCAACCACGGCCCGATTGCGAGCAGGAGGTGTACGCATGAGTTTTCGAGATAAAACGGCGATTGTCGCCGGCGCCGGCGGCGGCATGGGTTTGAACATTGCAAATGACCTGATCGACGCTGGTGCCAGCGTCGCGATGGCCGATGTCAAACCTGAACCCGATGGCATTCGAAGCGAACAGGGAAGACATGTGTATTTTCAGGGCGACCTCACCGAGGAGGCGTTTGTGCGGAACGCAGTACACAGAACCGTCGAAGAATTCGGTGGTGTGGACTATCTGGTGAACACGACGGGTGTCCTCTGGTTCGATCGCGACCTGTCCTTCAGTACAATGGATCTTTCGGTATGGGATGAGGTATTCCGCATCAATCTCAAGTCGTTCGTGTTGACAGCGCGCTGCGTGGTTCCTGAAATGAAAAAAAGGGGAGGTGGCGCCATGGTGCACTTCGCATCCATAGATGCGCTTCGCGCCGATACCAGGCCGCAGGATGCCTATGCCGCCTCGAAGGCGGCCGTCATCCGATTGTCGAAATCCATCGCCATCCAGTTTGCAGCTGCCCGCATCCGCTCCAATGTCATACTGCCGGGACCCGTGCTCTCTCCGATGCAGGCCCGATGGCAGGGCAAGGAGGACGTGCAGGCCGCGGTCGCTACCGGCATTCCTCTGGGCCGGCTCGGCACGACCCAGGATCAGTCCAATGCGTGCTGTTTTCTGCTTTCAGATGAGGCATCGTTCATCACCGGCACCGAACTTGTCGTTGACGGCGGGCTAACCGCGCAGTAGACGAATCATTTTTAGTGTTTCAATTGCGTCCGATTCCGATGGCTAATCCTTCGGCAGGCAGATAAGCCAGTACGGCCGTAACGGTAACGACGGATGCGGCGGTGGAAAACGCGATCGCGGTGGATGTCCGAACCACATAAGTATCGTATTGCTGGGCAAGAACATATACCGTCGCGGCCACGGGCATCGTGGCCGCGACCACGGCCGCGAAACCCCACAGATCGTTTACCCCGAACAGGCCGAACATCGCATACCAGACCAATAGAGGATGCGCCAGGAGTTTGACCAGCGTAATGAAACCCACCTCCGCCATCGCACCGCGTACGGGTTGTCCGTAAAGACTGGAACCCAGCGCAAACAGCGCGCACGGCGCCGCTGCCATGCCAAGCAGTCTGGTAAATTTCTCAATGATCTCTGGCATCTTGAACCCGGTGACGGCCATTGCGGTTCCGGCGACAATTGCAACGATGAGGGGGTTTTTCACAAGAGATTGGATGGTCTTGTCGAGTACGTGTAAAAGTTGGCCGCTGTCCCCGGATCCACTGGCAGCCTCGATGAAAAACATGCCGATGGGAATCATCAATACCAGGTCTATGGTAAGGCACACGATGACGGGGACGCTGGCATCGGGTCCGAACGCAACGATGACCAGCGGTATACCAACATAGCCGGTGTTGCCGTAGATCCCGCCAAGGGCATGGACCGCACCGCTCGACTGGTCCAGCCTGAAAACGGACTTTGCTATCACAAAGGCCAATACGAACAGCACGATCGAAACCAGTGACCACGCCGCCAGAAACCGCCACTCGAAGCCATCATCGAAACGGGCATTGGACATTATGGAAAACAGCAGTACGGGTAGGGCGAAATAGAACACGAACCCGTTCAGCCCGGCTCGGCTGGCGTGGCCGAGGATTCCCAGTTTCTCGGAAAAATAGCCGCATCCGATGACGGCAAAGAACGGGATGGTGACATTCAGGATCGTTAACATGTTCCCCGCATTCTCACGGGTTCGGCTGTGGACGTGGCGTGCAAAGATATCAGGGATCTCTCTTCGCCGGCAACAAGACGGTTCTCCTGATGGCGTGCAACCGTTTCGAGGGGCCCGTTGCTGCGTGAGTTCGGTATTCGCGCGACATTGATTTTCGTGAACCGGGAGCTTTTGATTTAAACTACCCGGCCTCGTTCACAGATCCGGTGGCAGTCAATGATCATTCCAGGAAACAAACACGTGGTATGCATTACGGGAAACGTCTGGAGCGGCTCACGCAACGCCCCCCAGCGGCTTCTCGTGAAAGACGGATTTCGGCGCCCAGCCTGGTTCACCACCGGGCAGCGGGTCACCGACGCGGAGTACTTCCTTATATCCAGCACGGAATTTCATATGAACAAAGCGGAAGAGATGGTCCTGGCACATATGGAATTCGGTGGTGCCGTCGTCGGGATACTGAAACGGGCGCTCGAAACGATTCTCCATGATTCGGTACAGGGCGCGCTCATTGTCGGCCCGCAGGAGATCGCAGCCCAGGTCGCCGAAGCGATTCCACAAACCGTGGTGTTCTCTCTCAAAGGCGAGACGATGGAACTCTCCCCCCATCTGGACGATGCGAACAAGCGCGGCCAGCTGCATCGCGTCGATGTCGATGTTCTGGCCCCGGGTGCGTGGAGCGACGTACACGCTGTCATGGCTGAAAAGCTGGGACTGACGTTGTAGAACGAACTCGTCTGCCGCATGATGGTTTTTTCGATCACTCGACCCCGTTCACGGAGACAAATCTTGTTGTGGTGCAACATAGCCGGGTGCTACTGTGGCACTCATGTACATGCGGGATTGAAGTGTGAGTATTCGTAACCTCGGGTATTTGTTCGAACCCCGATCCGTGGCTGTTCTGGGCGCCTCGAATCGGCAAAAGAGCATCGGCCGCGAGGTCATGCGGAATCTGTTGACTGCGGATTTTGCCGGTCCGATCATGCCGGTCAATCCGAAATACACCGCCGTCGCCGGCGTGCTCAGTCACCCGGACGTACAGAGCCTTCCGGTGGTGCCGGACCTGGCGATCATCTGCACGCCGGCCCCTACGATACCCGGACTCATCGCCGAGCTTGGCGAACGAGGTACGAAAGCCGCCGTCGTCATCAGCGCCGGCCTGAAACACGCAACCACCGAAGATGGGCGCACGCTGCAGCAGGCCATGCTGGATGCCGGGCGACCGCATCTGATGCGCATCCTGGGTCCCAATTGCCTGGGCCTGCTGGTTCCCGGTCAGCACCTCAATGCGAGCTTTGCGCACAGGCCCGCCCTAGCCGGGTCGGTGGCGCTGATCCACCAGTCGGGCGCGCTGTGCACGGCACTCCTCGACTGGGCCACCACCAACGGCATCGGCTTTTCACACTTCATCTCCATCGGCGACAGTGCGGATGTGGACTTCGGGGATGTCCTGGACTATCTGGGAGGCGATCCCGACGCCAGGGCGATTCTCATGTATGTGGAATCTGTTCAGCACGCCCGCAAGTTCATGTCAGCGGCCCGCGCCGGCGCGCGCAACAAGCCGGTGGTGGTGATCAAAGCCGGCCGCGCACTCGAAGGCGCGCGTGCCGCCGCCTCGCACACCGGGGCGCTGATGGGTTCGGACGACGTGTACGATGCAGCGATACGCCGTGCGGGGATGCTGCGAGTGTTCAGCACGCGCGAGATGTTCGATGCGGTGGAGACGCTCACCAGCAAATGCAGACCACGTGGCGAGAGGATGGCAATCCTCACCAACGGCGGCGGCCCGGGCGTAATCGCCACCGATGAACTGGTGCTCTCGGGAGGGGTATTAGCCCCGTTGAGCGCGGAGACAATTGAAAAGCTCGACAAGGTCCTGCCGCACACCTGGTCCCGGGCAAACCCCGTCGATATTATCGGTGATGCAGACAGCCACCGTTATGCAAAAAGCTTAGAGATCTTGCTCGAAGACGAAAATGTCGATTGCGTGCTGGTGCTGCATGCGCCGACGGCAGTTGTGTCCAGTGATGCCGCCGCTGAAGGGATCGCTAAAGTTGCGGCCGAAAAACGCAACGGCAAGGCCCTGATCGCGAGCTGGTTGGGCGGCGCAACGGTTGCGCGGGCCCGACGCATGCTCAGCGATGTCGGGATCCCGAACTACGATACGCCGGAAGAGGCGGTAAGGGCGTTCCTTCACATCGTGCAATACGGCCGCAACCAGGCGCTGCTGATGGAGACGCCGACCTCTATTCCAGAAGCATTCGAACCCGTGGTGGAATCGGCACGTCTGGTTATCGAGTCCGCGCTTGCGGATGGCCACGAGATCCTGTCCGAACCCGAAGCCAAGGCCGTGCTCGCAGCGTATGGAATTCCCGTCGTCAAAACCCGGATCGCGAGTACACCGGAGGAAGCCGCGCGGGTCGCGTCGCAGCTGGGATTTCCGGTGGCGTTGAAGATCCTGGCAGATGAGATCACCCACAAATCCGATGTCGGGGGCGTTGTTCTGGATCTGGAGACATCTCCGGAGGTTCAATCCGCGGCGGCGGCGATGGCGGATCGCGTCCGGCAATTGCGCCCGGATGTTCAGCGAATTGGATTTACCGTGCAGAGAATGGCGCGACGTCCGGGCGCCTACGAACTCATCGTGGGAGCGGCAACGGATCCGATCTTCGGTCCGGTCATTTTGTTTGGTGAGGGCGGTACCGCGGTCGAGGTAATCGCCGACAGGGCGATTGCACTGCCACCGCTCAACATGAAGCTGGCCAGCGAATTGATCGATTCCACCCGCGTAGCCCGCCGCCTGCGCGGCTACCGGGACCGGCCGCCGGTTGATCGCCAGGCAATTCAGCATACTCTAATTCGGATCGCGCAACTCGTTGCAGACATCCCGGAAATTGCGGAAATCGACATCAATCCACTGCTTGCCGACGATCGGGGGGTGCTGGCGCTGGATGCGCGCATCCGGGTGCAGAAAACCGACGTCCGCGGTGCCGACCGCCTCGCCATTCGGCCCTATCCGAAAGAGCTGGAGGAGTTGGTGAATGTGGACGACCTTGAACTGATGCTGCGGCCGATTCGGCCCGAAGACGAACCCAATCACAAGAAGTTTCTGGACGAGCTGGATCCCAAGGATATCCGGTTTCGGTTCTTCGGCTCTATCCGCAACTTTGCTCACAGTCAGCTTGCCCGTCTAACCCAGATAGATTACGACCGCGAGATGGCATTCATTGCTGTGGAACCCCACGGATCGAACCCGCACACCATCGGCGTGGTTCGGATCGTTTGCGACCCGGATAATGTTGAAGCGGAGTTTGCCATCATCGTGCGCTCTGAAATGAAACGCCGGGGGCTCGGCCGGGCTTTGATGAAAAAGATGATCGACTATTCCCGCGGCAGGGGAACCCGTCGGCTGGTTGGGGAAGTACTTGCGGAAAACCGGTCGATGCTCAATCTTGCCAGGAGCCTTGGTTTCGAGACCGAGCGTATCCCGGGTGAAGCGGTGATGAAGGTGCGACTGAATCTGCAAAATAACCCGGCCGACGCAGGGAGCAAGCGAATAGTTTAGAAGCATCCCGTCCCAAGGCCCTCTCGGACAGGCTCCAAGCCCGCGATTCTCAGCAGAATCCCGAGCGATGGCTAACTCGGTTTATACATATGTCTATCGGCCCCGTTCAACAGGTCCAGCACCGAGTGATGCCGCTCCGGATCGAATTCGCACAGATCGACGCTGAATCGAATATCGTAACCTCTGCGTTGTTCCTCGTTGTAGGAGCGGACCGCCTGTTCAAATCGCTCCACCATCCCCAATCGCGAGGATTTCCTGGCACCCGACAGCAGCGCTACGAACTCTTCACCTCCAAGTCGGCCAATGACATCCGACTTTCGAAAAGTATCGAGTAGCAATCTTCCAAACGCGGCCAGGGCGCGGTCGCCCTCGGCGTGGCCGTAGCGGTCGTTGATCTGTTTGAAGCGATCCAGATCGAAATGCAACATCAAGGCCGGTAGCGACCTTCGCTTGCACAAATTCAGTGCGTTTTGTGCCAGCGGCAGCAATCCACGTCGATTTGCGAGCCGTGTCAGCTCATCTCGGGTCGCAAGCTGCAGCGCGGTCAGCTCATGTTCGACCATCGTCGTCAGGTCACGCAGCAAATCTCGATCTTCAGGGCCCATATTCCGGGGTTCTCTATCGAGCAGGCACAGGGCCCCCAGCCTGGCGCCGTTCGGATCGTAAAGCGGACAACCTGCGTAAAATCGGACTCTTGGCTTGTCGACGACCAGTGGCTTGTCTTTGAATCTTTCGTCCAGCAGCGTGTCCGGCACGATAAGCAGGTCACCCTTTTGTATGGCATGGCCCCAGAACGATAGGTCGCCGGGGGTTTCCTTGGTATCCATTCCCTGCACGGATTTAAACCACAAGCCTCGTTCATCGATCAGGCTGATCAACGCAATTGGAACTTCGAACAGCCGTCTGGCAATTCTGGTCAGTCGATCGAAACGCTCTTCTGGACGGGAGTCGAGAACGTTCAGGGACCTGAATTCGGCCGGTGTTCCCGGCTCGCTTTTAGGCGCAGCGTGGGTTTTCATTGAAGTTTTCCCCCGGGCGTGTTGGCTAAAATGCAGGATCACTATTTACACTTCCAATCCGCCTGTATAGATCTCGTCAAACCACCTGTTGAGTTTGACAAACGCCGCCAGCACTTGGGGGTCGAAGTGCTCGGGCAGTGTCCAGCCATCGCCGTCGCAGATCGCGGTCAATGCGACATCGTGCGAGTAGCAGTCCTTGTATGGCCGCCGGCTTCGAAGTGCGTCATAAACATCACAAACGGTAACGATCCGGGCGGACAGTGGAATGGCTTCTCCAGACAGGCCGTACGGGTAGCCGGTGCCGTCCCAGCGCTCGTGATGATACAGCGCGACTTCCGCAGCCACTTCGAGGTACGGACAATGGTAGTCGCGCAGCATTTCGCCGCCCAGCAGGGTATGCTTGTTCATGATTACTTTTTCGGTCCGGGTGAAACTCCCGGGCTTTTGGAGAATCTCTTGTGGAATGGCCATTTTTCCGATGTCGTGCAGCTGGCTTGCGAAGTAGATCTGCGTTTGCATGTCCTCGCCGAGCCCGAGCTGTTCGGCAATCAGGATTGCATATTTCCTGACGCGCATCAGA
>Ga0209567_10000159_pt1 | contig 35031 bp, 35 predicted proteins | sample COG_12_FD_184756 | JGI IMG/M metagenome (GOLD analysis project Ga0209567, IMG submission 184756) | Pelagic marine sediment microbial communities from the LTER site Helgoland, North Sea, for post-phytoplankton bloom and carbon turnover... | ecosystem: Environmental > Aquatic > Marine > Neritic... | reverse complement strand
AGTCATTGATGAAGCCGAAGCGATGGCTGAGCATGGCGTGAAGTTTGGCACGCTCATGATTGACGCCGAAAAACTGCGTGACTGGAAGAACCAGGTCGTTGGCAAGTTGACCGGCGGGCTTTCGACGATGGCAAAGCAACGCAAAGTCCGGGTCATTCAGGGAACCGCGAGGTTCGTCGGCGCCAATCGTCTTCAACTGGAAAACGACGAATCGATCGAATTCGAGAAGTGCATCATCGCCGCGGGCTCAGAACCGATGATGTTGCCGGGTCTGCCGGATGATCCGCGCATCGTCGACTCAACCGGCGCACTCGAGCTCGTGCCTCTTCCCAAGCGGATGCTGGTTGTCGGTGGGGGCATCATCGGTCTCGAAATGGCGTGCGTCTATAGCGCCCTGGGCACGGATGTCAGCGTCGTGGAGTTGACCGATTCATTGATGCCGGGCACAGATACCGACTTGCTGCGGCCTTTCCTCAAGATCGTGAAGAAGCGCTACGAGGCCATCATGGTGGCGACAAAAGTGACCGGCATGCGCCCCACGGTGGACGGTATTGAAGTCAGCTTTGAAGGCGCGAAGGCGCCGTCGGTTGACGTATACGATCGCGTGCTGGTCGCCGTCGGACGCAAAGCGAACGGCGGCAAGCTCGACGCCGAGAAAGCGGGCGTCAACGTTGATCAGCGCGGCATTATTGCGGTGGACAAGCAGATGCGCACCAATGTGCCGCATATCTTCGCGATCGGAGACCTGGCCGGTGGGCCCATGCTGGCGCACAAGGCGACGCACGAGGCGAAAGTAGCGGCCGAAGTGGCCGCCGGCGAGAAAAGCCACTTCGACGCGCGCACGATTCCTTCCGTTGCGTACACGGACCCGGAGATCGCATGGGTCGGCGTCACGGAGTTGGAGGCCAGGGAACAGGGCATCGATTACGAGAAAGCACAGTTTCCGTGGGCAGCCAGCGGCCGCGCGCTATCGCTTGGGCGTGCAGAAGGCTTCACGAAGTTGTTATTTGACACAAAGACCGAGCGTGTTATCGGTGGCGCAATCGTCGGCCCTGGTGCAGGTGACCTGATAGCGGAAATTGGTCTGGCAATCGAGATGGGCGCGGATGCGGCGGACATCAGCCTGACCGTTCACCCACATCCGACATTGTCGGAAACGGTAGCGTTTGCGGCGGAGGCGTTCGAAGGAACGTTGACGGACCTTTATATTCCGAAGAAACGCTAGCTCTTCTCGGGTGTTCGCAATCCGGTCCGGGTTTCGATCCAGAAAAAAAACATACCGATCGCGATCAGGATCGACACAGCAATCCATGACTCGGCTTTCGACTGCATGAGCAGCCAGATACAGATCATAAGGCCGACAAACGGGATCGAATAGCCGCCCTTGAGCCGGTAGGCGTTCTGGCGTGTCTCGTCGCTCGCGTTTCGGCGTACGGCGGGTAAAGACGCAATACAGATGACGTAGGCCAGCAAGCGTGTAACCGAGCTTGCGATTGCCAGTTTTACGAACGAACCAGTGAGGGCCAGGACCAGCGCCATACCACACATGATCAGGATACAACGGTCCGGAGTGGCGTACCTGGCGTGCACATGTCCAAACCACTTGGGCAGCAAACGATTCTCGGCGAGAGAAAAGATGAGGCGCGGGGCCGCGATCATTGAGCACGCCAGGTTACCGCCGATCGAAAATACCGCCGCCAGCGTGATTGCGAGAGCTCCGGCAGGTCCGGCAAGCAGCCGGCCGACATCGACCAGCGTAGCGTCTGCATACTGCTCGGGCGAAATAATCGATACGAAGACCAATACGATGATGAAGTAGAGCAAGCCTGTCCCGATTACCGTACCGACCAGGGCGAGAGGTATCGTACTGCGCGGCTGCGAGGTTTCCCCCGCGGTTACGGCGACCGTTTCAAAACCGACGTACGCGTATATCAGTAACAGCGTCGTGCCACCGAGTTCATCGATGACGAACGGTTCGCCCGGAATCAGCGTGCTTCCTGTCACGTACTGAAAACCGAGCAGTATCATCAGTATTAACGGCGTCACTTTAAGAACGGTGAATACGCCCATCGTGCGTACGCCATCGCGCACACCAAGCACATTTGCCCAGGTAAGACCGACCGTCACGAGAGTAATGATGGCGCCACGCGCGAGATCCCCGGCAAAGAAATCGGACATCGATGCGATGTAAGTCGCCATGACGTTGGCATTGGCTGCGAACGCGGTCATGCGAGAAAGGTAAAGGACCCAGCCTGTACTGAAACCTGCCAAAGGGCCGAAGGCTTCGGTGGCATAGATAACCGGGCCACCTGTGTTTTCGTAATAGCTTGCGAGCTCGGCGAAGGTAAGAACGATGGACAAGAACAGTACGCCAACGACGAGAAACAGCCAGGGACTGAGCAGGCCGGCGTTGGCGGCGACTTTTCCGGGCAGCGCAAAAATGCCGGCGCCGATCATTGCATTCAGGACCAGGAATGAGGCGCCGAAAAAACCTATGTCACGGCGAAGACTGTTTGGCTGGCTGGCCGGCATCGCGTCCCGCGTCTCGAATCGCAATCCGCAAAGACTAACTCAAGCTGCTGCGCGGCGCGCGGCATTTTCCGCTGTCGATTCAAAGCGACACGCACGCGCAGCTCGAGTGTACACGTCTGCATCCGGGCAAAATTCGTTGAACGGCATCTCTTCACGGTGCTGCGCGAAGAAAGCCTTTGGCCCCGGCCGACGGCGGCCTGCACGACTAGGAGAATTTCCTGGTGAAAATATTGTCGAGGCTGAGTTTACCCGCGCCCTGAAGCACCAGGGGCAGCAACATTACCAAGAATAACAATGGGATACGGAAATTACCGAATCCTTTATCTGAGACAGCATATCCCCTCCAGAGCTCGGCGAGACTGCTCCACTCGTCGGGCCAGTGCACGCCTGAAATAGCGACGATCGTCACAACGATAAGTCCCAGTGCCCAGAACCGCGTAAACAGCCCGAGTACGAGGCCAGCGGCGCCCAGGATTTCCATCCAGGTTGCCATGAACCAGCTGATCTCGACCGGAATGACGTTGAAAGGGAATGGGAAGTTGTCCTGAACGTTGGCGAACCAGTTGTTGCCGTTGAGTTTCATCATGCCAGCGCGGCCAAATTCGTATGCCATGAGCAGGCGAATGGGCAGTAACGCAAACCAGTCACCGGCACTATCGAGCATGCCGACAACCTGGGTTTTCAGTTTGATCAGTGAGTCCATTATTCAATTCCTTCGTTGGGTGCTGCGTGTGCCGGTCAGGATTTCCAGTTGCCGCATTTCCGCCAGTGCTGTTGCCCCGTGCGCTATCAACGCGTCGACATCGGAGTAGTGAATCTTCTCCGCGAGCTCTCGCAATAACGCCTCACCGCTCTTGTCATCAGGATTGTTTTCAACCATGTTCAGGAGGCCTGCGGTGACTGCATTGAGCTCCAGGAAACGGACCTTGTCGTCACTGCGACGGTATATCGCCAGGTACACGGGTTGCTCCGCCGGTTCTTCGGGCAAGAAATCGGGCGATATGCGGTGCACCGGGTATTGGTAGGCGTACGCCCAGGCCAACGCGGACATAACCGGTATCTCCGCGAGAAGATCGCCATCCGGATCTACACCGCCAAGATCGTTTTCTTCGGTCGAAACGGAGACGGCGAGTTCCGCGTATTCGTAATGCGCGAGCTCCAGCAGGAATGGATAATCGTCGGGTTCGGGCTCGAATTCCTTTTCGAGAAATCCGAGAAATTCCTCGGGTAACTGCAGGAAGTACGGCGTTTCTGCCTTGTGCTGTTGCATAAAGCGTCGAATCATCCGGTGCCACCGGGCATCAGAATGGATCTTGCGCAGTACGGGGAACATCGTGCCGAGCAGGTTATTGAGATTATTGAAGAACAGGCGCCTGTAGATCGCCAGGCGACGATCCTCGATACCTTCCGGCGCCGCGACATTTTCAGGGTCCCGGAGGTGAGCCGCAAAAGCATATTGTTTTTCCTGGAAATCGGGTCGCTCAGGCATGGGCCACCTTCCGTTTCTCGGTTTCCAGCTGCAGCTGCTTGATACGGCGAACTTCGTCCAGCAATTCGTGCATCGGCGGGAAGTTGAAATCGCGCTCAAGCAATGTCGGTACCGGGCCGAACAGCGAGTAAGCCTCTTCGAGAAGCCGCCAGGCCTGGTCGTCGACAGGCGTACCGTGAGTATCGATACGCAGGTCCTCTGCCTCGACGTAGTGCCCGGCGAGGTGAAAGTACCTGATGCGCTCGGCTGGCATTGCGTGTAGAAACTCGCTCGCATCGTAACGATGGTTGATGCTGTTGACGACGATGTTGTTTATGTCGAGCATCAGGTCACAGTCGGATTCTTCGAGTACGGCGAGCAGGAACTCCCGCTCGCTCATGGACGAGTCGATTGGCGCATAAAAAGACACATTCTCGAGCGCTATACGCTGTTCGAGAATGTCCTGTACCCGTCGCACGCGTCGGGCGACGTGCTTCACGGCTTCTTCTGAAAACGGTATCGGCATCAGGTCGTAAAGCTGGCCGTCGTCACCACAGGAACTCAAGTGCTCCGAGTAAAGTCGGATGTTGTGTTCCGCCATGAACTCCTTGATGTCCCTGACCAGTTGCTCGTTCAATGGCGAAGGTGCGCCTATGGACAATGACAGGCCATGTATGAGAAACGGGTATCGTTCCGTGAAAAACCGCAACTTCTTGCCCAGCGCACCGCCGACGTGGATCCAGTTCTCAGGCGCGACTTCCATGAAATCCACATCCGTCGGTGGATCCGCCATCAGCTTGTCCGTGATAGCGCGGCGCAGGCCAAGCCCTGCGCCGTGAACCGGGTATTGCGACTGCTGCTTGCTCATGAGCACCTCAATTCAGCGTTATTTCATCAGACCTGCCATGGCCCGTTTTTATTTCATCGAACTATCGTGCCAGGTCTCTCAGGCGTTCCAGGTACCTCTGCTCATCCGGCGGGGCGCTTGCGCTCTGGGACTCCCACAAGGTCTCGGCAAGCGCTTCGATCATCTGATGTTCTGCGGCGTGCGCGTCGCCGGTTCTCGCGAGAAGCGTTCCATGAACCTCGGCGACGCCTGGTGGACGATCGGTGGCAATTTGTTCGCGAATACCAAGATGCAGTCCCATGTGCAGGAACGGGTTGGTCTTGCCGCCGCCGGGCGTGAAATCTCGATCGAGGTCGCCGCTCGTGACGTCATCGTGGTATTCAGGATGCCACCGGATCACGGCTGCAATCTGTGCCTCCAGCGGGGAAGTTGGTAGTCCCTCGCAATGCTTTTGCCAGGCATCGGCGTACATCTTGCGCAGCTCGCGTCGGTCCTGACCGAAAATCAAGGCAGCTCCTTTTTTCGATACTCGCACCATTCGATGATGGGGCAAGCGCCACACATTGGTTTCCTGGCTTTGCAGACATACCGGCCGTGCAAGATAAGCCAGTGATGCGCATTCTTCTTGAATTCATCGGGCGTCAAACGCACAAGGCGTTTCTCGACTTCGAGAGGTGTCTTGCCTTTCGCAATGCCCGTGCGATTGGCAACCCGGAAAATATGGGTGTCTACAGCAATTGTTGGCTCGCCGAACGCCGTATTGAGGATCACATTCGCGGTCTTGCGCCCCACGCCTGGCAATGCTTCGAGTTCATTGCGCGAACGTGGTACCTCGCCATCGTGTCGCTCGATGAGCAAGCGGCAGGTCTTGATGATGTTTTCCGCTTTGCTGTTGAAAAGCCCGATAGTGCGGATATATGGCTTCAGGCCGTCGACGCCCAGGGCAAGAACTGCTGCAGGCGTGCGCGCGACCGGATACAGTTTGGCGGTTGCCTTGTTGACACTGACGTCGGTCGCTTGCGCGGACAGGATGACAGCGAGGAGAAGTTCGAACGGGTTGTGGTACTCGAGTTCGGTGTCCGGGGCCGGCATGCGCGCCTGTAATGTCCTGTAGATGGCCGTGCGTTTTTCCCTGTTCACAACGGTGTCTTTATTTCGACGGGCTGCGGGCGCGTCGTGACATCGCGCTGTGGCGTTTCTTATGGTGTCGCCGATCGATTGCATTCTTCGCCGCGATGGCGAGTGCGAGGCTGAAGAATGCGCCCGGCGGCAGTATTGCAAGCAGCCAGCCGCCATCGGTGAACACCAGGCCACGCATGGGTTCGCCGCCGAATAGCATGTCCAGTCGGGAGAATAGCGAACCCTGTCCCAGGAGTTCCCGGAACACACCGATAACCATGAGCAGCAAAGCAAAGCCCGACCCCATGACCAGGCCATCGACGATGCTCGAGCCGACCGGGTTCCGAGACGCAAAGACTTCGGCGCGTGCGACGATGGCGCAGTTGGTAACGATCAGAGGTATGAAAATACCCAATGAACGGTCCAGTGAAGGGAACCAGGCCTTGAATATCAACTCGATGCAAGTGACGAGGCTCGCAATGATGAGGACGTAGATCGGGATTCGAATTTCGCTGCGAATCCAGCGTCGCGTTGCCGATACCAGCCCGTTCGAAGCAACCAGCACGGCGAGTGTCGCGATGCCGAGACCCAAGCCGTTGACGAAGGTCGATGTGACGGCGAGCAGCGGACAGAGCCCCAGGAGTTGCACGAGTCCGGGGTTTTCGCGCCAGAGGCCGGTCTTGAAACGGTCAGAAATGCCGGATGACGTCACGGGTTTTCCTCTTCTTCACTATCAATCTCGGTCGCTGCGTCGGCAAAGACCTCGTCGCTGTGAGCGTCGAAGTATAGCAATGTCTCTTTTATCGCCTTGATGATAGCCCTCGGCGTCACCGATGCGCCGGTCAACTGATCGAATTGTCCACCATCGCTTCGAATGCCCCAGCCGGCAGGCTCCGGGTCGACCAACGAATGATCGTCAAATTGCCTGACCCAGTCCGACTTCGTCGACTCGATGCGGTCCCCGAGACCGGGCGTCTCACGGTGCTCGAGGACATGAACGCCCGTCACGACACCTGTCACGTCGACGCCTACCAGGATTCGGATCGGGCCCGCGTAACCGTCGCGGGCGCTGACCACGAACAAAGCGGCGACCGGCTCGCCTTTGGCGTAGACGCGATAGATGAGTGCGGCCTGCGAGCCCGGTAATTCATGCGGTGGAGGAACGACGATCTTCGATTCAGTAACCCCGCTGTCGAAGAAAAGGCCCGACAGGGCAGGTTGCAGGCTGCGCTCGAGCCAGGCTTGCTCGTTGGCGATGATACGCTCCTCGGTCAGGCGGAAAGTCAGTGCGACCATTGCTGTGCAGAGCGCGGCGATCACCGCGAGCGTAATGCCGCTTTTGAATACAGCAGTATCGTTCACGAAGCGCCACCCGTCTTGCCATGACCGACGATGTGCGGTCGCGTCAGGTAGTCGATGGCGGGTACAGCCATGTTCATCATAAGCACGGCGAAGGCGACGCCGTCGGCGTAACTGGCCCAGGTGCGAATACAGTAAATAATCAGGCCGATACCGAAGCCGAATACCAGTCGACCTTTCGGGCTGGTCGCGGCGGTAACCGGGTCCGTCGCAATAAAAAACGCGCACAGGATTGTCGCACCGCTAAAAAGATGGAAACCCGGACTTGGGTGCGAACCCGGGTCGACGAGGTACATGACCGTGGCGGGTAGCAACAACCCAACACCGACGCTGACCGGAATGTGCCAGCGAATAATCTTCTTTATCAGCAACCAGAAGCCACCGATTGCCAGGAAGTTACCGATCCATTCCCAGCCCCGGCCGCCGAAATCGCCCATAATCGGATTGGCCCGGATCTCGGTCACAGTGCGCATTCCGGTGAGCCCCGATTTCATGACGTCGAGGGGTGTGGCGCGGCTCACAGCGTCGAAGCCCAGGGCGTCCGGCAGAGAACCCGTTAGCGTGAATGCCAGTGTCTGAAGCACCGACAAATACTGATAGTCGATATCACCGATGCGCGGTGCAATCCATAAATTGAGGTGCATCGGGAATGCGACGAGAATGACGACGTAACCTGCCATTGCGGGATTGAAGATATTGAAGCCGATGCCGCCGTACAGGTGCTTCGCCACGACGATAGCAAACAGGGCGCCGGTCGCCGTAACCCACCAGGGGGTCAGTGATGGCAGCGCAAACGCAAGTAGCGCCGCGGTAACCAGGGCCGTGTAATCGGATAGCGCTACTTCGGGTGGCCTTTTGCGGATGTACATCATCGACCATTCGCCGCCCACAGCGAAAATCGAAGCAACCAGCAGGTTGAATATGAAGCCGGGACCGAAGAACCAGACATGCGCGACAGCTGCAGGCACGAGTGCAGCCAACACCTGCAGCATCAGCGATGGGACGGCAACCCTGGCCGACCAGTAGGGTGATTCGCGTCGCGCAAACTCCACGCTCAGTCGTCCTCGCTCTGCTGTTTCTTGCGTTTCAATATTTCGGCGATGGCAGCCGGACCAGCCTGCTTCGCCGATTCCTTCTGCCGTGCCAATTCGGTATCGCGATCCTGCTTTTCTCGTTGCAGACGCTCGTTGCGTGCCTCGAATCGACGACGCGCTCGTTCGGCGCGGGCTTTCTCATCCGCAAGTTCCTGAATACGCCCCTTGGCTATTTTGAAATTGGCCGTAAGGGGTATGTGGCTGGGACAGACCAGATCGCAGCAGCCACACTCAATGCAGTCTGTCAGTCCGAATTCGCGCAGCTTGACTTCGTTGTCAGCACAGGCATGCCAGAACAACTGTTGCGGCAATAGTTGAATCGGACAGACGGAGGCGCAATCGCCACAGCGAATACAAGGCAGCTCGCGGCCCTGGAAGGATGTCTTGAGCACGACCAGGATGGAATTCGTGGCCTTGACCAATGGCACGCGGTCCGTGGTCACCGACTTGCCGGTCATTGGGCCGCCTATGATCAGATGATCAGCACGTTCTGCGTAGCCGCCCGTGCAAGCGACGACATCCGCAACCGTCGTACCAATACGCGCACGCACGTTCATTGGATTTGCGATGCCATCGCCCGACACTGTCGTGACCCGGGAGATTAGTGGTTCGAGATTGACGATCCAGTCATGTATGGCAGCGGCCGTCCCGACGTTTTGCACCAGGCACCCGACATCGGTAGGCAGCCCCCCGCTTGGCACTTCGCGGTTGGTCACGAGCTGTACAAGCTGGTCTTCACCGCCGGAAGGATAAATCGTCGGAACCTGCTTGAGCACCAGCCTGTCGTCGTCGAGTTCGGTCAATGCTGTCTCGAGGCTCCGCACGGCCTCCGGCTTGTCGCTTTCCACGACGACATAGCAGACGTCGATTCGCATCGCGTGCATCAGAATTTGCGCGCCGCTCAGAATCTCCCCGGCGCGTTCCCGCATGAGCATATCGTCACAACTGATGTACGGTTCGCATTCGACACCGTTCAGAATCAGGAATTCGACCTCGCAGGTTCGCGCCTGCATGAGTTTTTGTGCTGTCGGAAAGACGGCGCCGCCGAGTCCGACGATGCCACCTTTCAGTATCTGCGATAACAGATCCGCGGGTTGTGCGGCCACAAAATTCCGCATGTTCTCAACGTGCTCGATCGCCCGGTCCTCACCATCGCATTCGATAATGATGCACGGGGCGGTATCGCCGAGGCGCCGCGACACAGGCCAGGGTTCGATCGCAATGACCTTGCCGGACGATGATGCATGAACCGGCGCGCCTAACGTACGGTCAGGCTCCGCGAGCAGTTGTCCCTTTAGTACCCGTTCTCCAATGCCGACAACCGGCTGTGCCGGGTCGCCAACGTGTTGCGTGATGGGCAGAACCAGCTGAGACGGAATCGGCACATCGCGCATCGGCTCGGCCGTCGATGCCGACTTGTGCCCGGGTAGCCGCAAACCGCCGTGCAGTTTTCCAAGATCAAAGGTCGGCGCACTCACGTTAAGGATCTCATGCTGATGCAGTCAACGGGACAAGGCGCAACGCAGAGCTCGCAACCCGTGCATTCACTCTCGATAATCGTGTGCATGAAATGCTGGGCGCCAACAATCGCATCGACGGGACACGCATTGCGGCAATGCACGCAGCCAATGCACAGAGCCTCATCGATAACGGCAACCGAAGGCACCGCCTGCTCGGCCAGCGGGATAATCTCCTTGCCCAGCAGATGCGCGATCCGTTGAACGGTGGCCTCGCCACCCGGCGGACAGAGGTTGATCGTGGCGGCACCGTCGACGACGGCTGCCGCATAGGGGCGACACCCGGGATACCCACACTGTCCGCACTGCGTCTGTGGTAAAAGGTCATTCACCTGCTCGACAAGATCGCCGGTGTCCGACGGTAATCGTCGGGAAGCAAAGCTCAATGCCAGACCGGCACCAAGGGCGATAAGCGCGATTGTGAGAATGGCGATCCACATCCGCAGGGATCAAGGTCGTGCCATACCGGAAAAACCCATGAACGCGAGCGACATCATCCCGGCGGTCATGAGTGCAATAGCTGTGCCGCGGAAGGGTGCCGGAACGTCGGCGGCTTCGAGGCGTTCGCGAATGGCGGCGAACATGACGAGCACCAGGGCGAATCCCGCGGCGGCGCCGAAACCGTAAAACACCGATTGCACGAAACCCTTGGACTGCTGGACGTTGAGCAAGGCGACGCCAAGCACAGCGCAGTTTGTTGCAATGAGCGGGATGTAAATGCCGAGCACCTGGTCCAGCAGCGGACTCAGGCGACGCACCATGATCTCCGTGAACTGTACGCTTGCCGCAATGACGAGAATGAAACCGAGTGTTCGCAGGTACTCGAGCTCGAGCGGGACCAGAACGTATTGATGCAGAAGGTAGGCGGTTGCCGACGACAGCGTCAGTACGAACGCCGTAGCAAGTGACATACCCATCGCCGCTTCGAGATTTCGTGAGACGCCGAGAAACGGGCACAGTCCCAGGAATCGGACCAACACGAAGTTGTTGACCAGGACCGTGCCGATGAGAATGACGACGATTTCTGTCATTCGGCTATTGTAAGGATTACTTGACCCGCATGCCGGGTTTTGCGCCTTCGTCGGGCGATAACAGGAAAATATCTGCGCCGCCGGGACCGGCGGCGAGCACCATGCCCTCGGAAACCCCAAAGCGCATCTTTCGTGGCGCAAGGTTCGCAACCACGATTACCTGCTTGCCGACAAGACTCTCTGGATCGTAAGCCGCCTTGATGCCCGCAAAGACCTGGCGGCTTGAATCGCCGAGGTCGAGCGTCAATGCGAGCAGCTTGTCGGCTCCGTCGACAGGATCGGCTTTCTCGATGCGCGCGATTCGCAAATCGACTTTCATGAAGTCGTCGATGCTGATGGTATCGTCTTGCGGTGTGGCTTCAGGCACTGGAGTACTCTCCCGGGATTGCTCGACCATACGCTGAACCTGGCCGGGCTCGACGCGCGTCAGCAGTGGTCTGAATTTGGACACCGTTGCCGCAAGCAGAGGCGACGTTGCGTCCTGCCATTGCCAGCGGTCTTCGTTGAGAAACAAGCGAGCATCTTCAGCGACGGCAGGAATGACCGGCGACAGGTAGATCATGAGGCTGCGGAACATATTCAGGCCCTGAGTGCACACGAGCTGTACGTCACTCAGGCGCTCCTCGTCCTTGATCATCACCCACGGTTTGTTGTCGTCAATATAACGGTTTGCCTGGTCCGCGAGCGCCATGATCAGGCGCATCGCCTTCGAATACTCGCGATGCTCGTAGTGCTGAGCGATGGGCTCCGCCGCGGCCGCAAATTCGGCGAACAGGGCCGTGTCGGGCAGGCTGTCGGCCAGCTGCCCGTCAAATCGCTTGCCGATGAAGCCGGCGCAGCGACTGGCGATATTGATCAGCTTGCCGACAAGATCCGAATTCACGCGAGCAATGAAGTCATCGAGATTCAGATCGATATCCTCGATCGTGGGTCCGAGCTTTGCTGCGTAGTAATAACGCAAACAACTCGGATTCAGGTTGTCGAGGTAGGTTCGCGCCTTGATAAACGTGCCGCGGGACTTGGACATCTTCTGGCCGTTGATGGTCAGGAAGCCGTGGGCGAAGACGCTCGTCGGCGTTCGGAAACCCGACCCGCCCAGCACGGCCGGCCAGAACAAGGTGTGAAAATACATGATGTCCTTGCCGATGAAGTGGTAGACCTCGGCATCACTGTCCGGCCTCCAGTAGTCATCGAATTCCAGGTCGTCGCGACGTGCGCACAGATTCCTGAAGCTCGCCATGTAACCCACCGGAGCGTCAAGCCAGACGTAAAAATACTTGTCCTCAGTACCCGGGATTCGAAAACCGAAATACGGAGCGTCGCGGGAAATATCCCAGTCCTGCAGGCCCGCCTCGAACCATTCTTCGAGCTTTGCGACAACGTTCTTATCCAGTGCGGCATCGCTCATCCAGCGGCGCAAGCGGTCGCCATATTCGCTCAACCTGAAAAAGTAATGCTCGGATTCGCGTCTGACCGGAGTCGTGCCCGATATGACTGAGACAGGATCAATCAGTTCGGCGGGCGACAGGGTTTTGCTGCAATTTTCGCAGGCGTCGCCATACTGATCTTCCGTATTACAATACGGGCAGGTGCCCTGCACGAAGCGGTCGGGCAGAAACATGCCCTCTTTTTCATCGTAGGACTGCTCGATGGTCCGCGTATAAATATCGCCTTTGTCTCGCAACGCTGTGAACATCTCGGTGACGAGCGCTTCGTTCTCCGGCGAATGCGTTGTGTGGTAGTTATCGAATTCGACGCCAAAATCACGGAAGTCGTTGGCAAATTCCGCCGAATACCCCTCTGTCAGAGCCTCGGGAGTAATGCCCTGTTCGCGCGCCTTGAGCATGATCGGCGTGCCGTGAGCGTCCGAGGCGCAGACATAGATGCAGTCGTGGCCTCGTAGCTTCTGAAAGCGTACCCAGATATCGGTCTGCACGTACTCGACGAGATGGCCCATATGAGGCGAGCCACTGACATAGGGCAGGGCACTCGTGACGAGGATTTTTCTGTTTGCGGACATTGTCGTGGCTTTCGGCTGCTTGTGGGCGCGATTATGCCACGCGAAGCACAAGAAAGAATCGCCAACCTCGTGCCCTTCGACAACGGTTCTATTCGATTTCTCTGAGGTTCTCGAACTTCGACTTGTTGTTTGCCTGCTGGTAGGCCTCATGGCCCGAGACCCAGCCTTTGTCCACGAGATCCATAAGCGCGCCATCCATCGTCTTCATGCCGATGTTACCGCCACTCTGAATGGCGGTTTCAAGCTGGTCGAGTTTGCCCTGGCGAATCAGGTTCGACACAGCTGGCGTATTAATCATGATTTCGAGCGCGGCGGCACGGCCGGGTTCGTGACAGGTGGGCAGCAGCTGCTGCGACACGACGCCACGTAATGACGTAGAGATCATCGTGCGTATATGACTTTGTTTATCCGCCGGGAACGAGTTGATGATTCGGTCAACCGTCTGCGCGGCGCCATTCGTGTGCAGCGTGCCCATCACGAGAATACCCATCTCGGCCGCCGTAACGGCGATACTGATCGTCTCGAGGTCGCGCATTTCGCCGACCAGGATAATGTCCGGGTCTTCGCGCAATGCAGAGTGCAAGGCTTCTGCGAAGCTTGGGCTGTGTACGCCGACCTCGCGCTGACTGATGAGACAACCCTGCGCCCGGTGAACGAACTCGATCGGATCTTCGATGGTCAGAATATGGCCCTTCAGCCGCTTGTTCATTGCGTCGATCATGGCCGCAAGTGTCGTGGACTTGCCGGATCCCGTCTTGCCGGTGACCAGGATCATGCCCTGCGTGTACTTACAGAGATCATGAATGACTTTGGGCATTTCAAGTTCTTCGAGCGTCATGGCTTTAGACGGAATCGCGCGAAAAATGGCGCCAACGCCGTTAAGGTGACGGAAAGCGTTGACGCGGAAGCGGGAAACGTCGGGGATCTCGTACGCGAAGTCGGCTGCATCGTCGGCATCGAACGCTTTTTTCGTTACTCCGTCCATGATTTCAAAGACGACTTCCTCCACGAGGTCCGTCGCGAGCGCTTCTTCCATGATGACTGTCAGGTTGCCATGCACTCGCGCCCGGACCGGATCACCCGAAACGAAATGTAGGTCTGATGCGCGCTGTTTGAGCGCCAGCTCGAGGTAACTGTCGATCTTCGCCATGGCTTACCTCAGATTCCGCCGACATCGAGTGTTCGAACCAACTCGGTGTCCGTTATGAAACGCTGGAACTTCTTCTTGTCCGACGCGTAACGAATGGCATCATCCGCGTCAATCTGCTTCGCGCGAATCGCGTCGAGTAACGCCTGGTCCATAATCTGCATGCCGGCATCTTTGCCGGTTTGTAGCTGGGAGGGTATCTGGTGCGTCTGGTCGGTGGTTATTAGTTTTGCGATAGCGCGGCTGTTGACCAGGATCTCGAGAATGGCGCGCCGGCCGCGTCCGTCGGGGGTCTTGACCAACACCTGCGTGACGACGGCTTTCAGGCTCATCGACAGGAATCCCTTGGTCTGCTCACGGAGTTCACCGGGCAGCGCATCTATGATTCGGTCAATGGTCTTTACCGCGCCCGTGGTGTGCAAGGTTCCGAGAACGAGGTGGCCGGTTTCGGCGGCCGTCATCGCCATGGTTATGGTGCCCGCGTCGCGCAGCTCTCCGACCAGGATTACGTCGGGATCTTCACGCATCGCCGAGCGGACGCCGTCGGCAAAGCTCTTTACGTGTGTGCCGACCTCGCGCTGGATGACCTGGCAGTTCTTGCTTGGGTGGACGAACTCGATCGGGTCCTCGAGGCTGATGATGTTCAGGTTGCGCGTTTCGTTGAGGTGATCGACCATAGCGGCAAGCGTCGTGGACTTGCCGGTACCGGTCGACCCGGTGACCAGCACCATGCCCTGGTGATAGTCACAGAACTTCTTCAGGATAGGCGGGACGTGCAGCTCATCGAGCTTGGGTACATCACCGGGAATATAGCGGAATACGGCGCCGATGCCGGTTTCCTTGCGAAAGACATTGACACGGAAACGGCCGCCTTCGTCGCCGACGTAGGAGAAGTCGAGGTCGTGTCCTTCTGCCAGTCGCTCCTTCTGTTTTTCGGTCAGGACTTCGAGGACATAGGTCTCCAGCTCCGTGTCCGACAGCTGGCGAAACTTGATAGGCATCAGGTCGCCGTTCATGCGCAGCATCGGCGGTACGCCCACCGCAAGGTGTACGTCGGAGCAGCCTTGCGCCAATCCCAGTTTCAGGAATGCATCGATACGTGCCATAACTGGCCTCAGATTGTGATCGCGTCGAGCGCGTCAGTGAGTTCATCCATGGACTGGAAGCGCTTTGTCTTGTCGACCGACATGGCTTTCACGATGATCGCCGCCAGTTCGTCGCTGATTTGCGGGTTTACTTCCTGGCAATTCTTGGCTTTACCCTGCACGTGTTGGTACATCACCGACATATGGTCGCCCTTGCTGTAGGGGGGTATGCCGGTCGCCATCTCGTAGATAATGACGCCGACACTGTAGATGTCAGCCGTAACATCCACTTTTTTGCCAAGAATCTGTTCCGGTGCCATGTACTTCGGTGAACCAATCACGTAGCCGGTCTTGGTAAGCTGAGTGTCGCCGCTGCTCGCCGCCGCCGCAACACCGAAATCCACAATTTTCAGCAGCCCTTCCTCGTTGACGAGAATGTTGGCCGGCTTGAGATCGCGGTGAATGACGCCAGCCTGGTGCGCCACGTTCATGCCCGCAGCGATGTCCCGCGAATAGCGCAGCACCTTTTCGAGTTCCATCGGCTTGTTGTCGGGAACCTCACCCGATAACGTATGCGACGGGAAATACTCCATCGAAATGGCGTAGCAGCCCTGCAGCTTCAGGAAGTCATAGATACGAATGATGTTGCGATGCGTGATTTTGCGTGAATAGCGGAGTTCGTGCACGAAACGCTTCATCATCTCCTCGTCCGAGGAGACGTTCGGGTTCAAGAATTTCAGGATCAGCTGCTCGTCAACCACCTCGTCTTCCATGAGTAGCACGGTACCGAAAGCACCTTTACCGATTTTCTCGATGTACTTGTAACGGCCGTCGATGACATCCCCGGGCTCGAGCTTGGAGATATCCAGTATCTGCTCACCCGGAAGAGCGCCTGATTCATCTGCCTGTTCCGGTTTCGCGGCCTCCGCGATCTGCTCCGCCTGTGCTTGCAGTAGTTCGTCGAGTTCGTCATTTTCGAGCAACAGCGTTTTTGTATGTGCGGCGATTTTTTCGGCACGTACATTTTCTTCGAGCACAGTCTCGGAGTAGCGCGCGTCCAGATCCTTGAGCGCTTTGTCCGCGACATTGACGATGGTCGCGTCCTCCGATTCTTTGATCTTCTTCAGGGCATTACGAATGCTATCTGCATGTGTGTCATCTGTCAGTTGCGCCATAGCCTTAATGGCCTCGACCTGAATTTCGCGTTCGGGTCGTCGCAACAAAGGCATGATCTTGCTGAGGTGCTTATGGCTGCCCATCTTGGCCAGCGCGCGGATAACGACGGTGTCTGTCTTGCTGTCTTTGCCCAGCATCGCCTCTAGTTTTGGCAGCGCTTTCGAATCACCGATCTTCGATAGTGCATCGACGGCACGCTCGCGTACCCACCAGTCAGAGTCATCCGTTGCCTTGATCAAATGGTCAACGGCGCGCTGGTCTTTGGTAGCGTTGAGTATCTCGATCGCGGTACGCCGAATTTCTTCGTCTTCGTCGCTGATCAGTGTGACGACAGAATCGACAACCCTGGGACCGCCAATCTCGGCAAGCGCGTCGCCGGCGCGAGACCGCACCCACCAGTCATCGTCTTTGATCGCTCCGAGAAGGTCCTTGACAGAGTTGACGTCACCGATCTCATTGAGCACTTCAACGGCGGCGCGTCGGGCATATTCCGACTCGTCCTTGAGCGCGTTAACGAGGTAATGAATCGTGTCCGGATGATTTGCCTTGATCAGCACGTCGACCGCTTTGCTTTGCACGTCGAGATCGGGGTCGGTCAGAACCTCCGCAACTTTGTCGACATTGATGTTACCGCCCCGTGTTGCCATTGCGGAGAGCGCAGCGCTACGCACCATCTTGTTCGGATCCTTGAGCTGCATCTCCAACGCGTGATTGATTTCCGGTTTATCGAACCTGGCCAACAGGTTCATCAGGTGCATCTTGATGACCGGATCCTTGCCGCCCATGCGCGCGATCAGGTCAGGAACCATCTCGGGTTTGATCGTCTCCTCGATGATCTTGAAGATTGCGGCCTTCTCCTTGGTTTCGCACTCATAGGCCCGGCGCAGCAATTCGTGCACGCTGAGGTCCTGCTTGTGCACGCGCAGGACCTCGATAAGCGCCGCTTTCGAGACCTCGTCGTCGTCGAAGAAGTCAAGCAGACTGTTCGGATTGTAGACAGTGCTGCTCGAGAGGGCCCAGGCGGTTCCGGATACCACGCGCTCGTTGCCATCGGCGAGTCCTTCGCGGTACATGTTCAGGTTCTTGTCGTTAACGAGGTCGCTCAGGATATCGACCAGGACCATCGTATGCGTCTTATCGGACATGGCGAGCGCGTCGATGATCTTGGGCACGGCCTTGTTGCCGGCTTTCTTCAGTTTGTCAACGAGCTTTTGTGCCTCCGATGAGGCAGGGTCCGGTTCGGCAACAAGCTGCGCCAGGACCTGGTCAGAGCGAAACGACGCGAGGAAGTTCATAAACAGCGGCTTCCCGTGACGAGGACGCCAGAACGATGCGCGCGGGCGAACCTCGCACATGGCATCCCTGCGATCGACATAATCCTGATAGATTTCTTACGTAACGCCAATTCGTTTGCCGCTGTTGCCCAAGCCGAAACAGGCCCCGGTCCCCTCGATAAGGAACCCTTGGTTAAAGTGTCCAATACTCCCCGACGCGGCATTATGCCACATCGGACCCTGCACATTGCCCGTCCTTGTTGGCTTTCAGCAAATAATAACGATTTAACGGGGATGCCCAAAATCGCGCTTCGTTCCTGGCGCACCTCCGTTACAATGTGCTCCGAAATCCCGGCACCGGCCGGTATCCTGAACCCCAGATTTTACCTAATACAAGCGAGCGAAGTGTGACGGCGTCAACAGATTCGGATGTGAACAAGTTCTTAAATTCCATCGAGTTATCGGCGGTGGCCCGAAATTTGGGCGATGTGGCGCGCATCCGCGAGGCTGGCGTCTCCGGCGACGCTGCGAAAGCGACGATAGAGCTCGGTTTTCCGTGCGATAGCGCGCGTGCGTCAATCAGTGAAGAGATTTCGGCCGCGCTGCGGGCGGAGACGGGCGCCCGAAACGTCGAGATCGAGCTGGTGACGCGGATCAGGCGGCACGCCGTGCAGGGCAACCTCAAGCCCATCCAGGCCGTAAAGAACATTATTGCGGTGGCTTCCGGTAAAGGCGGGGTCGGCAAATCGACCGTGTCAGCGAATCTTGCCCTGGCGCTGTCAGCGGAAGGCGCATCCGTCGGAATTCTGGACGCCGATATCTACGGTCCGAGCCAGCCTCATATGATGGGAATCGTCGGTCAGCAGCCTGTCAGCGAAGATGGAAAGACCATGCTGCCGTTGCGCGCGCATGGCTTGCAGGTCATGTCGATCGGGGCATTGGTCGATCCCGATCAGCCGATGGTCTGGCGCGGGCCGATGGTCACGTCTGCTCTTGGTCAGCTGACACACCAGACGCAATGGGAGGATCTCGACTACCTGATCGTCGATATGCCGCCGGGGACGGGCGATATCCAGTTGACGCTCGCCCAGCAGGTACCGGTGTCAGGCACAGTAATCGTAACGACACCACAGGATATCGCGGCCATCGACGCTCGAAAGGGTTTGGCAATGTTCCGCAAGGTTTCGATCCCCGTCCTTGGCGTCGTCGAGAACATGAGCACACATGTGTGTTCGAAGTGTGGGCACGAGGAAGCCATTTTTGGCCAGGGTGGTGCTAAAAAAATTAGCGGCGACTTCGACGTCCGGCTGCTCGGTCAGCTGCCGCTCGATGTGCGCATACGCGAGCAGACTGATTCGGGAAAACCAACAGTGATTGCTGAGCCGGAATCGGCCATCGCGCGCGCGTTTCGCGAGACCGCGTGGAGAATCGGCGCGGCGCAGGCGGCCGAGCGAGTCGATCACAGTTCGAAATTCGGAACTATCGTTGTCGAGGGGTCAGGGTGAGCATAAAAGCGGATCACTGGATACGCCGGATGGCGCAGAAACATGGCATGATCGAGCCGTTCGAGCCGGACCAGGTGAGGGAAAGCGATACTGGACGCATCGTAAGTTACGGAACCTCGAGTTACGGCTATGACGTTCGTTGTTCGGACGAATTCAAGATTTTCACCAACATCAACTCGGCCATTGTCGATCCGAAGGCCTTCGACGAGACCAGCTTTGTTGATGTCAAGAGCGATGTCTGCGTGATCCCCCCGAATTCCTTCGCGCTTGCGCGTACGGTCGAGTTCTTTCGCATTCCGCGTACGGTATTGACGATCTGCCTCGGCAAGTCGACCTATGCGCGTTGCGGCATCATCGTGAACGTGACGCCGCTGGAGCCCGAATGGGAAGGACATGTAACCCTCGAGTTTTCGAATACGACACCGCTCCCCGCCAAGATTTACGCCAACGAGGGTGTCGCGCAGATGCTGTTTCTGCAATCGGACGAGGCTTGCGACACGTCGTACAAGGACAGGGGCGGCAAGTACCAGGGACAGACGGGCGTCACATTGCCGAAGGCGTGATTCGTATCCCGCAGGAGCGCGCCTTGCGCGATCGCGACCAAGCGCCGCTCCTACAGCTTCCGTCCCAATCTGTCGAACGTCTGCACAACTGGTTCACGGGCGAGTGTTCCATCAATCCAGGTCCGGCCGTCGCGAAACTCGACCCGTCCTTCGCCCACCCAGCCTGCGGCCTCGGGATAGATTTGATGTTCGACGATTTGCACGCGCGCTGCCAGTTGTTCAGCGGATTCACCGGCGACCACGGGCAACCGTCCCTGCAGGATACGTGGCCCGCCATCGAGTTCCTCGGTGACAAAATGCACGGTACTGCCGTGCCATTCATCACCGGCGTCAAGCACGCGCTGATGCGTATCGAGTCCGGGGTACGCGGGCAGCAATGCCGGATGTATGTTCAGGATCCTGCCGGCATAATGCGCGACGAAGCCGGAACTCAGGATGCGCATGAAGCCCGCGAGGACCAGCAGGTCCGGCTGCCACTCGTCGAGTTTGTCGGCCACGGCACGGTCGAACATGTCGCGATTCGCGAACTGCCCATGCTCGATGCACGCTGTAGGAATGCCGGCATCCCTCGCGCGCACGAGACCGAATGCATCGGGCTTGTTTGAGAAGACAACGGACAGTTCAAGGTCCAGCACACCGCTGGCAACACAGTCGATAAATGCCTGGAGATTGGTACCCGAACCCGATATCAGGACTGCGGTTTTGCAGCGCTTCGCCATCAGACGTATCGCGTACCTCGGTTGCCTGCAATAATGCGTCCCATCCGCCAGGCGCGCTCACCCTGTTCGCTTAACACTCGGATTGCCTCCTCGACCTTGTCGTCTGCGACGACCACGACCATTCCCACCCCGCAGTTGAACGTGCGACGCATTTCGCTTGTCTCGATATTGCCGTGCTCGGCCAGCCAGTCGAATACGGGCCCCTGTTGCCAGCTCGAGGTGTCGATCTCTGCGTCCAGCTCGGCATGAAACATGCGCGGCACGTTTTCGGTGATGCCACCACCCGTTATGTGGGCGAGCCCTTTGACGTTCATCGCCCGCATCAGTGCGAGTATGGACCTGACGTAGATTCGCGTCGGAGCGAGAAGTCTGACAGCCGCGGGTTCGCCAGCGATGTCCAATTCACCGGCACGATCCAGAACCTTGCGAATGAGCGAGTAACCGTTCGAATGTGGTCCGCTGGAAGCGATGCCGATCAGGGCATCACCTTGTTCAATTGTGCTTCCATCGATGAGTTCGGCTCGCTCGACAGCACCCACAGTAAAGCCTGCAAGGTCATATTCGCCCTCGGAATACATGTCCGGCATCTCAGCCGTCTCGCCACCTATCAGCCCGGCCCCTGCCTGCAAACAGCCTTCGGCGATGCCCGCGATGACGTCGGCGGCGACGGCTGTGTCCAGCTTTCCGCACGCAAAATAATCGAGGAAGAACAGCGGTTCCGCGCCTTGAACCAGTACGTCGTTGACACACATTGCCACGAGATCGATGCCGATCGTGTCGTGACGCTCGAGTTGTTGCGCGAGCATCAGCTTGGTACCCACGCCGTCGGTGCCGGAGACCAGCACGGGCTCACGATAACGCCCCGGTGGCAGCGCAAACAGTCCGCCGAAACCACCGATACCGGAGAGCATCTCGGGGCGCTTCGTGCGTCTTACGACGGGCTTGATGCGTTCCACGAGTTCGTTACCGGCATCTATGTCGACGCCGGCGTCTTTATAGGTTAGAGGTTTATTGGTCATTTTGGAGTGGCATACTCTGCGAGGGCGATATAATAATGCTTAGTTGTTAATGGGGAAACCACCCTTGCTGAAAATTCGAAAATGCCGGCCTGCCGCAGGAATCCGCAAAGCGATTTGCAGCGTACTCGCAGCCGTGCTGTTGGCTGGCGGACTTCCCTTTCGGGCAGTAGCTGTCGAGGTGCCGACCTTGTACACGGCCGAGGTCCCGTTCGATCGCGGGGCAGATGATCCGCGCAACGATGCCTACGAACTGGCCCTTGCCGAGGTATTGTTGCGCGTATCGGGATCCGAACTCGGCGCGAATACGGACGCGATCGCTGAGTTGTTCCCCAATCCTGCCTCCTACGTAATGCAGTTTCGTCCCGGCAGCAGTGAATCGCTGTGGGTCTCGTTTGACGGCCGGGCTATTGAACAGACCTTGCGCAATGCCGGGCAGACCGTCTGGGGTGCCGACCGGCCTTTGACACTGGTCTGGCTGGCTGTCGATTGGGGGCAGGGCAGCCGTGAGATCATCGCGGCGGATGATCCTGAACGTACGGAGGGGCAATCCCGCTCGATCGACCGCAATAAACAGCTGCGCGAGCGCGTGCTGGAAATCGCGGAGCAACGTGGGTTGCCGCTGGTATTCCCACTGCTCGACACCATCGACCTGCAAAGCGTCACGTTCAGCGATATCTGGGGTGGATTCGACGAGCGGATTGTCGACGCATCAGCACGCTACGATGCCAACTCCATCCTGATTGGGCGTATTCGCCCGTCGTCCAGTCGGCGTGAAAACTGGAGCTACTATTTCAGCGGTGAAGAGCGCAGTTGGAATGGGCCGCCCGAGGCCGTTATCGGTCAGGTCGCGGATCTGCTGGCCGCAGAATTCGCGGTCGGCGGCAATGCACCCGTCGAATCGGTCGCGCTCAGCATCTCCGGCGTTGTGTCGGTGGAGGCTTACGGATCCTTGCAGAACCTGTTGGCTGGAGTCAGCCTCATTGAAAGCTTCGTCATCACGGAGGTCGTCGGGGATCACATTAGCTACCGGGTTGACGTGCGTGGTGGTGCGGCCCGACTCAGCCGCGCTCTGCGCTTTAACGGGCTTATTGAGCAGGAGAGCATGACGCGTTTCGGCGAGGCTCGCTCCGACGCCGAACTCGAGTTTTACTTCAACCCCTGAGATTGGCAAAAATGTCGCTGAGCTGGTTACCCAATGCAATTTCGTTGCTGCGCATCGCGCTTGTGGCACCGATACTCCTGTTAATACTCAATGGTGGTTTTGGCTGGGCTCTGGTGCTGTTCTTCGTAGCTGGTTTCTCGGACGGAATTGACGGTTATCTCGCCAAGCGTTTCGATTGGTATACACGATTGGGCGCCCTGCTGGATCCTGTGGCGGACAAACTGCTGGTCGCCGGAACATTTATCACGCTCGCGTATACGCAGCATATTCCGATCTGGCTCGCGGTCGTGGTGATTCTACGCGACGTAATAATCGTTGGCGGTGCTACCGCTTACAACTTTTTCGTCAAACCGGTTCAGGGCGAGCCCACCCGAATCAGCAAACTCAATACGGCGCTGCAGCTCCTGTTCCTGCTGCTGGTGCTGAGCCGCGCGGGCTTCGGCTGGCCGGACGAGATTACGATCACGGTGCTGGGTGCGTGTGTCCTCATCACGGTCGTCGTCAGTGGCGTAGACTACGTCTGGTCCTGGTCGAAACGTGCACGTGCGGGCAAGTAATCATGCAATCCGATCTGCGCCTTAACTGGCTTATCGCAATCGCTTTGACAGGCTGGCTGTTCTATCTCCTGGCACCGGTCCTGACGCCGTTCATAGCGGCCGCGCTGCTCGCGTACGTGGGAGATCCTCTGGCGGATCGTCTGCAGAAACTCAGGATGCCGCGCACCCTGGCGGTCGTTACCGTGTTCCTGATCACGTTCCTTGTCCTGGCACTGCTGATCTTGCTCGTCGGTCCGCTCATCAAGACCCAGGTTGGTGCGTTGTTCCAGGCGTTGCCCGATATCGCCAGGCAGGTCGAACAGGTTTGGCTGCCGACGGTGACCGGCTGGCTGAGCCTGGAAGCCGGCGACGACGTCGGCATTGGTGCGTTTCTTGCGCGTTACAGCGACATGGTCGGCAGCTGGAGCGGCAAGATATTGTTGTCGGTAAGTAAGTCCGGGGGCGCCCTGGCCGCGGCGGTTCTCAGTTTGTTTCTGATACCTATCCTGACGTTTTATCTGCTGCGAGACTGGGATTCGCTTCTCGTGCATATCGGCGCTTTGGTGCCCGACAGCCAGCGCGACACCGTTTTCCAGCTCGCGCGAGAAACTGACGACGTGCTGAGTGGGTTCCTGCGCGGACAAATACTGGTCATGGCTGCGCTTGCGACGATCTACTCGCTCGGACTTGGTCTGGTCGGCCTGAAATTCGCGATTGCGATTGGCGTGGTTTCGGGCCTGGTCAGTTTCGTGCCCTACCTGGGGTTCGTGTTTGGCATTACCCTTGCCGGACTGACGGTCGCGCTCGAACCAAATCCGCTCTGGCAGCTGGTCGGTGTCGTTGTCACATTTACTCTCGCTCAGGTTATCGAAGGGTCCGTGCTGACCCCCAAACTGGTCGGCGATCGCATCGGTCTGCACCCGGTCATTATCATTTTCGCCGTCGCCGCCGGCGGCCAGCTGTTCGGCTTCTTCGGCATATTACTGGCCCTGCCCGCGGCGGCCGTGCTCTCCGTGCTAGTGCGTTTCGCTTTTCATCGATATCTCAAGGAACACCCTGACGCCCTCGTGGTACTCGAGGACGAATGAGCCAGCTCGTCCTGCCATTGCGCCTTGCCGATCACGCCGTGTTTGCCAGCTTTTACGAGCGTGGCAATGAGCCGCTGGTCGCAACGCTTATGGAACTCGCTCGCGGGGCCGCGGGCGGTGAAGGACATGGATGCTGGCTGTGGGGCGACGTTGCCACTGGCAAGACGCACCTGCTTCAGGCCGTTTGTGATCGAGCCGGCGATCACGCCGTGTTCGTCCCGCTGTCCATGTTCGCCGTGGCAGGTCCCACCGTCCTGGAGGGCCTCGCAAGCCGTGAACTGGTGTGCGTCGACGACATCGAGAATGTCGTTGGTGATCCTGAATGGGAGACGGCGTTATTCGATCTGTGCAACCAGCTCGTCGATGCCGGTGGCCAGCTGATAGTTGCCGCGAGCACCACGCCTCGCGAGTGCCGGATAAAGCTTCCCGATCTTGCGAGTCGGCTATCGAGACTGCCGGTGTTTCATGTTCATGCACTCGATGATGAGCAACGTGTAGGGGCGCTTCAGCTGCGCGCCAGGCATCGTGGTCTCGAACTTCCGGCTGAAACGGCGCGGTACCTCTTGAAGCGCAGTCGTCGTGACATGGCGAGCTTGTACGAGCTGCTGGACAAACTGGATCTGGAGGCGCTGCGGGCAAAGCGACGCCTGACGATTCCGTTCGTGCGTGACGTTCTGCAATTATCAGAGAACGACTAGACAGAACTCAGTCTGCGAGTCGCCGGGCAATCTCCGCCACGCGTTTTCCCAGCGCGCGCGCCAGGTCCTTTTCTTCTTCCGACAGAGAATCGGATTTTCGATTCCAGCTGACGTGTGTAGCGCCGTAGGGCGTTCCACCCGTGGTCGTAGTGGTCAATGCCTCTTCGGTATAGGGAAGACCCACGATCAGCATGCCGTGGTGCAACAGCGGTAGTGCCATGCTCAGCAAGGTCGATTCCTGCCCACCGTGCAACGAAGAGGTTGACGCGAACACGCCGGCCGGCTTGCCGACAGCGGCGCCCTTGAACCATTCGCCCACCGTGCCGTCCAGAAAGTGCTTCAGGGACGCCGACATATTGCCGAAATTTGTCGGGCTGCCCATGATCAGGCCGGCGCACTCGGCCAGGTCGGCAGGTGTTGCGTACGGCGGGCCGGACCCAGGTACATCGCTCTCAACGGCTTCGCTGACCGCCGACACCCTGGGCACGGTGCGGAGACGCGCGGCCATGCCGGTAACCGCGTCGACGCCATGACACACTTCGCGAGCGAGCGCTTCCGTGGTTCCTTTCCGCGAGTAATACAGAACCAGGATCTCAGCCATTAGCGAAGAAGATCCTGAACATTCTCGGGTGGCCGGCCTATCACGGCCTTGCCACTCGCTTCATCAACGACGATCGGCCGTTGCAGTACGCGGGGGTGGGCCTCGATCCAGGCAGCGACGGCGGCGTCCTCGCCGAGATCGGGCAAGTCTGTCGCCTCCTTGAACTCGCTCTCACCCCGTCGCAGCAAGCCGGCGGCCGGCGTCTGCAGTTTGCCCGCGATATCCAGGATCTCGGCCGCTGTCGGCGTACTCTGCAGATACAGGATAATCGTCGGCTCGATGCCAGTATCGCGGATAATGTCCAGAGTTTTCCGCGACTTGGAACAGCGCGGGTTGTGATAGATCGTTATCGCCATGACTGCCTCTTGCTGCCATCCGTTATGCCAGGCACGAACTCTAGCAGGCTGGATCGGGCGCGTCAGCGCGACTGTCGCCGCTTGACGACAAGTGTCGCCTGTTGGTAGCGTTGTACGGATCGTTGCAACGAGAATAAATCGTGCAAACTCCCGGACTTAAATCGCTTATGCAGGCACTCCTGATCGCCGCTGTCGCGCTCACCGCCGCCTGTGAAACCGCGCCGCCCGTGCAGGAAATGAGCGATGCGCGCCAGGCGATCGCCGTTGCGAAGGAAGCAGGCGCGGCCGAAAGGGCCGCGTTTCATCTCAAAGCGGCCGAAGACTACCTGGAGCGTGCTGAGCAAAAGCTCAATGATCATCAATACTCTCAGGCGCGATATGACGCCAAGCAGGCGAAGATGAAGGCCCTTGATGCGCTAAAAGCCAGCGAGGCCGATCCGGAACGAGATTAAGGACGATTCCCGATAACAACGCCTACTTTTTCTCGCGATGCTTCGCAGGAAGCCAGATTGTTCCGGGTGAGTGGTCGTGTTCAGGGTGTGTGGTTTCGCGACAGCACACGGCGCGAGGCCGAGCAACTCGGCATCACGGGCCACGCCATCAACTTGCGCAGCGGTGATGTAGAGGTCCTCGCCTGCGGTTCGAAAAAAGCGCTGGATACCCTGTTTGACTGGTTACACCAGGGGCCTCCGCTGGCGCAGGTCTCGCGTGTCGAGCAACGTCCGGCCGAATTCCAGGATCTGCCTGGCTTCACGATTGGCTAGTCGCGTCAGGCCTGAAACCACTTTTTGCTCAGCTTATCGATAACCTTGTTCGGATACTTGCGCTTACCCAGGCTGCCGTTGTATCGGCCGAGCGCACGACGCAAATCGCCGTTCTCCTTATCAAGATAGAAGCGCAGAATGGTGCAGCCATAGCGAAGATTGGTGTCCGTGTGCAGCAGGTTGTCATTGGGCCGGCCAATTTCGTTGAGCCAGAAAGGCATGATCTGCATGAGTCCCAGCGCCCCGGCGACGGAAACGGCGTAGCGGTCGAAGTTACTCTCGACTTCAATCACGGCGAGTATCAGCTCGGGCGGCAGCTCTACTCGGGCCGCCTCCAGGTGGACCAGCGTCAGAATCTCGATGCGCTCCTCCGGGTCCTCGACCTGATTAGCCAGGCGCCGAGACATATCGGTCAGCCAGACCTCGGCGTGAAAACGATCCTTAAAACTCGCCGACTCACTGGCGGCCGCGCGGAGGGCATCGCGCAATTCCGGGTCGGGCGCCTGCTCGGCCATGGTGACGTTGCCTGCAAACAAGGCGGCGAGTAATACGAGGGTTCTGGCGCGGCGTGCGAACATCATGGGCGGATTATAATATATTGTGCATAGTAAATTATAATCAATAGCTTACAACAGATTCCTCGAGTACTTTCAGAGCCTTTTCACGTTTCAAATTGCGCGACTCGACGTCTTTGCGATGGCGGTATTCGAGTTCACCGGCTGCCAGGTTGCGTTCGCTGATCACGAGCCGGTGCGGTATGCCTATCAACTCGGCATCCGCGAACTTGACGCCGGGCCGCGCGTCGCGATCATCGAAAAGCACATCGAAGCCTTTTTCCGTGAGTTCGGCGTAAAGCGCTTCGGCGGCCTCGCGCACCGCGTCGGAGCGATGCATGTTGATCGGTACCAGCACGACGTCGAACGGCGCCAGCGGACCGGGCCAGATAATCCCGTCTTCGTCGTGATTCTGTTCAATTGCTGCCCCGACAATACGAGTAATACCAATGCCGTAGCAGCCCATGGCCATGGGCTGGTTCTTGCCCTCCGGATCCTGCACTGTCGCGTCCATCGCCAGGCTGTATTTATCACCGAGCTGGAAGATATGCCCGACTTCGATCCCCCTCGCGATGCTCAACGTGCCGGTGCCGCCCGGCGTCTGGTCGCCGACGACCACATTGCGAATATCGACTGTCTCCGCACTGTCGACGTCCCGATCAAAGTTGGCGCCTTTGAAGTGCATGTCCTTTTCGTTGGCGCCGCAAACGAAATCGCTCAGGGCAGCCGTCGCATGATCGTAGACCACCGGAATATCGAGTCCGATCGGACCCGCAAATCCTGGTGCACACCCTGTAACATCCCGGACGACCTCCGGACTGGCCATCGTTAGCGGCGACGCAACACCTGTGATCTTCTGCGCCTTGACCGAGTTCAGCTCATGATCGCCACGCAAGGCGAGCGCGATCGGTCCGTCCGTACCTTCGACGATCAGCGTCTTCAGCGTCTGCGACGGTGTGACCTGCAGAAATTTGCACAGCGCCTCAATCGTTCTGATGCCGGGTGTCGCGACCTTTTCGAGTGCTTGCGTTGCTGCCGGGCGAGTGCCTGCCGGCGCTACGGTTGCCGCGGTCTCGATATTGGAAGCATAGTCGTCGGCGTCGCTGTACGCGATTGCGTCCTCTCCGGAATCGGCCAGCACGTGGAATTCCTGCGAGCGGCTGCCACCAATCTCGCCGCTGTCGGCGTCGACGATCCTGAACTTCAGGCCGAGGCGCTCGAAGATTGCCGTATAAGCCGCATGCATCTTTTCATAGGACGCCTGCAGCCCCGCCTGGTCGATATCGAAAGAGTAAGCGTCCTTCATGATGAACTCTCGAGATCGCATCACGCCGAATCGCGGTCGAATCTCGTCTCGAAACTTGGTCTGAATCTGATAAAAGTTAACGGGCAGCTGCTTGTAACTGCGGAGTTCCCGCCGCGCTATATCCGTGATGACTTCCTCGTGTGTCGGGCCAAAACAGAAGTCCCGCTCGTGGCGGTCCTGCATGCGAAGCAGCAGTGGGCCGTACTGATCCCAGCGTCCTGATTCTTGCCAAAGCTCGGCAGGCTGCACGGCGGGCATTAACAGCTCGAGGGCACCGGCACGGTCCATTTCCTCTCGCACAACCGCTTCGACTTTGCGCAAAATACGCAAACCAATTGGCATCCAGGTAAACAGGCCGGAGGCGAGGCGCCGGATGAGGCCGGCGCGCAACATGAGCTTGTGACTGACAATTTCCGCCTCAGCAGGGACTTCCTTGAGTGTGGTCAGCCCGAATTGGGAAAAACGCATTGATCGCAAAGCCTCGAGTCTGTGAGCCGCGCATTCTAACCGTTTCTGCCCGTTCATGTGATGGCGGTGTCGTGGGCCTGTTGACTCAGCCGCGAAAGCAGAGGATGGTCCGTGATCATTCGTGTGCTGGGGTATTCTGCCGTGCAGGGTAGACGCAATCCATTCGTTGCCAAAGAGGGCGTTCTACCCATGGCGCTCGTGGCGGTAGCTGGCGTTCTCATTATCCGCTATTACGACCCGTGGTACGTGTTGGTGCCTGGAATCGTATTGGTCTTGATGTACCTCTTGTTTCGTGATCCGCTGCGGGAAGTACCCTCCGTGGCCCTTGGCGTGGTGAGTCCGGCCGATGGCGAGGTCGTGGCGGTAGAGACGACTGACAAGTGCGTCGTGCAGGGCGAAGCTCACGTGATACGCATTCGCATCAGCAGCCTCGGGACCTACACGGCGCGCAGTCCGATCGAAGGCAAGGTCATGGACTTACACTCCAGTACGGAAGGTGTCGGGCCCGACTGTCCGGCCAATGCCCTCTGGGTGCAGACGGATGAAGGCGACAGCGTCGTGCTGCAATTTCACGGGTACCGATTAGGTCTGGCTCCGCGATCGTTCATACGTTTTGGCGAGCGCATCGGCCAGGGGCATCGTTGCGCCTACCTGCGCCTTGCCCAGTATGCCGATGTGTATATGCCGATCGATGGCAAGGTGCTCGTCGAACCCGGTCAGCAGGTCGTTGCGGGAACCGACCTGATCGGCACCGTTCCGCACCCGTAATTCGGGTCCTGCCGTGTAAACTTAGGCGATGCCGTGGCAAACTATGGCCTGCATTCAGCCATAGTGTCCGACGCCGGTTTCGCCCATGATTCATCCTGAACATCAGCGACGCGCCTACTTGCAGGCGATGGGTATTGATGTCTGGCTGCCCAGGGATTCGGCAGACCCCGTAACAGTGGCAGAGCCCGAGGATCTTCCGGAAAGCGAGTCAGCCAGTGGCATGAACTGGAGTGAGCTGCGCGACTGCGTTAGCCACTGCACTCGCTGCGAGCTGTCGCAAAGTCGCACGAACACGGTCTTCGGCGTCGGTAACCCGAATGCAGACTGGCTGGTCGTTGGCGAGGCGCCCGGCGCAGAAGAAGATCGACGCGGAGAGCCATTCGTTGGTCGAGCCGGCAAGCTGCTCGACGAAATGCTGCGAGCGATTGGGCAGAGCCGTGACAGCGTTTTCATCGCCAATATCCTGAAGTGCCGACCGCCGAACAATCGTGACCCCAAAGCCGAAGAAGCTTCCGCCTGCCGCCAGTATCTCGAACGCCAGATCGAGTTGCTGCAGCCGAAGATCATTCTGACGGTCGGCAGAATCGCTGCACAAAACCTGCTTGCGAGCGACGAGCCTGTTGGGCGAATGCGTGGCCGCCCGCACGAGCTGGACGGAATACCGCTGGTCGTCACTTATCATCCGGCCTACCTGTTGCGGAGCCCCTCGCAAAAGGGCAAGTCATGGAGCGACCTGTGCCTGGCCAAGCGGCTTGCCGCGGAGTTCAGCGCTTGATCAGGCCGATCGCAGAGCCCCCGACGACGGTCCGCGACATGCAGCACGATGATCTCGCGATGGTGTCGGATATCGAACGGCGCAGCTACGAGTTTCCGTGGAGTCATGGCGTATTTCGAGACTGCTTGCTGGCCGGGTACCAGAGCATCGTGCTGATTCGGGAGAATCGGGTCGCGGGTTACGGCATTCTCTCCGTCGCCGCGGGTGAAGCACATATTCTCAATCTCTGCGTCGAGCCGGAGTTTCGCTCGCTGGGGTACGGCGAGCGTCTCCTGGACGAGATGCTTTTTCGGGCCAGAGCGGCGTCCGTTCGGGAAATCTTCCTCGAGGTTCGTCCGTCCAACGAGATGGCGCTGGCGCTGTATCGCAAGAAGGGCTTCTACCAGGTTGCCAATCGCCCGGCTTACTATCAGTCTCATCAAGGCCGGGAAGATGCGGCCGTTCTCGCCAAGAAGCTCGTGAGCGACTGAACTCGCGGTTTCGTGCAGGCCGCGATTGGGCTAGACTCCGCCGCCTTCACCTCCAGACCAGCATGCAGTACAGACGGCAATGTCCGACATCGAACAACAAGTCAGCAGGCGGCGCACGTTCGCGATCATTTCGCACCCGGACGCCGGCAAAACGACGCTTACCGAAAAGCTCTTGCTGTACGGTGGCGCGATTCAGCTCGCTGGTACCGTCAAGGGCCGCAAGGCGAGTCGTCACGCCACTTCGGACTGGATGGCGTTAGAGCAGCAGCGCGGCATCTCGGTGACGTCCTCGGTAATGCAGTTCCCGTACAAGGATTACATCGTCAATCTTCTGGACACGCCAGGTCACGAGGATTTCTCGGAAGATACCTACCGGACGCTGACGGCGGTCGACTCGGCCCTCATGGTTATCGACTGTGGCAAGGGCGTCGAGAAACGCACGATCAAGCTGATGGAGGTCTGTCGCCTGCGTGACACGCCGATCATGACTTTCATCAACAAACTGGATCGTGATGGGCGAGAGCCTATCGACCTGCTCGATGAAATCGAATCGGTGCTCGAGATTCATTGCGCGCCGATAACCTGGCCGATTGGCATGGGTCGTTCGTTGAAGGGTGTTTATCACCTGCTGCAGGACAAGATCTACGTCTACGATCGCGTCCGTCGTGACAAGGCGGCCGAGATTCGAATGATAGATGGTCTGCAATCGGATGAGGCGGCTGAAGTGCTCGGCGACAGTGTGGCAGACTTCCGTGAAGAAATTGAACTCGTCAAAGGCGCGTGTCCGGAATTTTCGCTGGATGAATACCTGGCTGCGCGGCAGACGCCTGTCTTTTTCGGTTCGGCGATCGCCAACTTTGGCGTCCGGGAATTGCTGGACGAGTTTGTTGCGCACGCTCCGGCCCCGCTCGCTCGCGAAAGCGAACAGCGTGACGTGAGCCCTCTCGAAGAGGCGCTCACCGGTTTCGTCTTCAAGATCCAGGCGAATATGGATCCGGGCCACCGTGATCGCATTGCTTTCATGAGGATTTGCTCGGGCGAATACCGCAAGGGCATTCGCGCTTTGCATGTGCGCTCGGGCAAGGAAGTGAAGATACCCGACGCCATAACGTTTATGGCGGCCGACCGGCAGCACGCAGAGACGGCCTATGCCGGCGACATTATCGGCATCCACAACCATGGCACGATCAACATAGGCGACAGTTTTTCTCAAGGCGAACAGATTCGTTTTACGGGCATTCCGAATTTCGCGCCGGAGATTTTTCGACGTGCCATTCTTAAAGACCCGTTGCGCCTCAAAGCGTTGCACAAGGGTCTGGCTCAACTTTGTGAAGAGGGCGCAACCCAATTGTTCAAGCCAATGCGAAACAACGACCTGATTCTTGGCGCCGTTGGTCCGTTGCAGTTTGATGTAGTGGCACATCGTCTGCGTGATGAATACAAGGTCGAATGTCAGTTTGAGGCAGTCAAAGTCGCTACCGCGCGCTGGGTCGAATGTGATGATGTCAAGATGCTGTCGGACTTTGAGAAGAAGGCGCACGATAATCTGGCGCTGGATCACGGCGATAGCCTGGTCTACATTGCTCCTACGAGGGTCAACCTGAGCCTGACTGAAGAGCGCTGGCCGGACATTGCATTTCGCAAGACGCGGGAGCACTAGCCGCTTTATTCCCTTTTCGAGGCACGCCATTGTCGAAGACTGCCATTCTCAACAGTAAAGTGATCGGCTGGGCGCTCTACGACTGGGCGAATTCGGCTTTTGCGCTCAGTGTTCTGGCGGTCTTGTTTCCCCTGGTTCTCGGCAATTACTGGAGCGTCGGTGACGACGGCGCCGCTGTTACGGCCCGCCTGGGGTGGATCACATTTGCGGCGAGTGCGCTCGTCTGTCTCACCGCGCCGTTGTTCGGCACCATCGCGGACGCGGGCGGGTATCGAAAGCGTTTTCTGTTTGTGCTTGCCGTGATTGGCGCGACGATGACTGCCGCGCTCGGGGTGGTCGGGCAGGGTGACTGGCCGCTCGCGCTCGGTGTCTATCTGGTCGCGTCTTTCGGTTATTACAGTTCAACGGTCTTTTACGATTCTCTGCTCATCGACGTCTGCGAACCGCGCTATTTCAGTTTCGTTTCTTCTCTGGGGTTTTCACTCGGTTACCTTGGTGGTGCGGTGCTGCTCGCACTGCATCTCTGGATGCTGTCCGCCCCCGCGACCTTCGGATTTACCAACACGTCAGAGGTGTTCAGTTTCGCATTTGTCTCGGTAGGTGCATGGTGGGTCATCTTCCTCATCCCGCTCTTGTATTTCGTCCCGGAACACCATAGTCCGAATGAAGTGACGAGTGGCGCGATTCGCGCGGCGTATGCGGAACTCAAGGCAGTGGCGCAGAAGGTCGGTCAGTATCGCAATGTGGTCGTTTTCCTCACCGGCTACTGGCTGTACATCGGCGGCGTATTCACGGTGATTTTCATGGCCGTAAATTATGGCCAGCGACTGGGCTTCGACGACAGGGATCTCGTAATGGCATTGCTCATTACCAACTTCGTCGGTTTTCCCGCGACCTTGCTGTACGGTTTGGTCGCGCATCGCTTCGGCCCGAAGTCAGGAATCTATTTCGCGCTGCTCGTTTATGTCGGCATGTCCGTGTGGGCTATATTCATGCACGAGGTAAAGCAGTTCTATGTCATGGCGATCATAATTGGGACGGTGCAGGGCGGCGTGCAGGGGCTGAGTCGCTCCTTGTACGCGTCGCTGATTCCACACGAACAGCCTGGCGAGTTCTTCGGCTTTTACAATATGGTCACGAAACTCGCCCATGTACTGGGCCCAGCGTTGGTCGCGGTAGCGGCGATGCTGTCCGACGATCCGAAGTGGGTCCTTCTTACGCTGATGCCGTTCTTCCTGGCCGGTGGCTTTCTGCTGACTATTGTACGAACGCAGCCAGGAGCTCCGGTTACCCGATAGCGTTCACCACCTGCCTGAGCCGCGCAAGCGCCGGCTCGTCAGCGGCGCCATACCGTGCGTCATGATAAGCTGCGGTAACCGATTGGATGACGTGAGCCGGCAGCGCCCCAGCCTGTGTCGCACGGCGCGCAAAACGTCGCGCCGTTTCACCAATGCCGGGCTCGAGGCCGGCCTTTTTGGTAAAGCGCCGATAAAGTACGGCGGCGGGGTCTTTTGCCGGTGGCCTGTAACGCCATACAAGCAACATGCTGATCAACGCGATCAATCCCAGAATTAGCCCGATCATTGTTAGTATCATTTTCTGCCAGTCTGGTTCATGCATACCCAGCCACTGCATAAAGCGGTTTTGAGTGTCGGGACCATAACCCAATATCCATTCATTCCATCTGGCATTTACAGCGTCCAGTGCCAGCGACAACTTGTGGAGCAATTGCGAGGGTGCGGACAATCCCCAGGCTTCGCCCAGCCCCTCACGTGCGGTGTCACTCGCGCCGTAATCGATACGCTCAGGTGCAACGGCCGCGGTTGGATCGATGCGATACCAGCCATGCCCCTCGAGCCAAATCTCGTTCCACGCGTGGGCATCCGACTGACGTACGATCATGTGGCCGCCAATGGGGTTGATTTCACCTCCCTGGTAGCCAAGCACGATGCGAGCCGGTACGTTGGCGGCGCGCATCATCACGGCAAAGGCCGATGCGTAGTGCTCGCAGAATCCCCGTCGGGTATCGAACAGGAAGCGGTCGACCGAGTTGCTGCCGAGCGGTGGCGGCTCCAGCGTGTAGAAATATTCTTCCTGGTTGAACTTGCTGAGAACCGCTTCGATATAGGCTTTGTCAGAGCCTGCAGCGCTGCGCATCTGCTTTGCAAGAGCCTGTGTTCTAGGATTACTCCCGTCCGGTATCCGCTGATACCATGAACGCGCATAATCGGTCAGTCCAACATCGGTCGTATAGTCGAGATAAGAGACGGCTTTGTAAGCAATGCGTTGATCGATCGGCCTTGCGTGGGCGAGCTGTTGTTGCGGGCCCATGAATGTCTTTTCCAGTGAC
>Ga0209567_10000157_pt1 | contig 35240 bp, 32 predicted proteins | sample COG_12_FD_184756 | JGI IMG/M metagenome (GOLD analysis project Ga0209567, IMG submission 184756) | Pelagic marine sediment microbial communities from the LTER site Helgoland, North Sea, for post-phytoplankton bloom and carbon turnover... | ecosystem: Environmental > Aquatic > Marine > Neritic... | reverse complement strand
GGCGATATGCCAGAACAGGAACATGCCGAGCGTGACAAAACCCATGTGCGCGATCGACGAATACGCGATCAGCTTCTTCATGTCCTTTTGCATCAGCGCGACAAAACCGATGTACACGACCGCAATCAGCGACAGCGCAATCATCATGCCGGAAAAGTAGGCGCTGCCATCCGGCACGATCGGCAACGACAAACGCACGAAGCCGTAGCCGCCCATCTTCAACATGATGGCCGCCAGGATGACGGAGCCGCCCGTCGGTGCTTCGACGTGTGCGTCCGGCAACCATGTGTGCACCGGCCACATGGGCACCTTTACGGCAAATGCCAGCAAGAAGGCGATGAAGATCACTTTCTGAACCTGTAGGCTGAGAGGCACGTTCATGAAGCCGAACAGGTCGAAACTGCCCGTCTGCACATAGAGGTAGATGAACGCAACCAGCATCAGTACGGAGCCCAGGAACGTATACAGGAAGAACTTCAGCGTCGCATAGACTCGGCGCTCGCCACCCCAGACACCGATGATCAGGAACATCGGAATCAGCATGGCCTCCCAGAATACGTAGAACAGCAGTCCGTCGAGGGCGGCAAACACGCCGATCATCAGGCCTTCAAGAATCAGAAATGCGGCAAAATATTGTGCGGGACGCGTCCTGATCGAGTCCCAGCCGGCGATAACGACCAGTGGTGTGATAAAGGTCGTCAGTAATATGAGTGGCGCCGATAGCCCATCGACGCCGAGATAATAGTAGACGTTTAACGATTCAACCCACGAGACACGCTCGACGAACTGCATGCCGGTCGCCGCGTTGTCGAAAGCGGCATAAAGACCGATGCTGAACACGAACGTCAGTACCGACGTGACGAGCGCCACGATTCGCATGAAGCCCGCCTGGGAAGATCGTGCATCGCCGTTGTCGCCGATGACGAGCAGAGCCACACCGCCGAGGACCGGCAACCAGACGAGAACGCTCAAGAGGTATGTCGTGAACACCCGTTCTTACCTCAGCCAGATGAGCCAGCCGAGCAACATCGTCAGGCCGATAATCATTGCGAACGCATAGGTATAGAGATAACCGGTCTGTATCTGGCGCATCACGCCGGCGAGTCGACCCACGCTCCGCGCCGTGCCGTTGACCATCATCTCATCGATGATCAGCCGGTCACCCTTCTGCCAAAGGAAGCGGCCGATCGACCGCCCACCGGCCGCAAAACCCTTGATGTACAAGTCATCGAAGTAGTACTTGCGATCGAGCAGGTTGTAGAGCCCCGACACCTTCGACTGGATCGTGTCCGGAATGTCCGGGCGCTTGAGGTACAGGTACCAGGCCGTGAAAGCGCCGGCGGCGGCCAGCCAGAACACAGGCGTCATCAGCGCGTGCGTAAACAGCGCCAGGCTGCCGTGCCAGACGTGCTCGCCCATGTGAGCCAGCACGTCATGCGACGAACTGACGACTATGGCATCGCCGAAGTAGTCACCGAACAGCACGGGCCCGGCCGTGTACCAGCCGATCACGGCTGAAGGGATCGCCAGCAGTATCAACGGCACCGTCACCACGTTCCGCGTTTCATGCAGATGCGACTTCGTTTCGGCATCCATGCGTTCCTCGCCGTGAAACACGAGGAAGAACATGCGGAAGGAATACAATGCCGTGACGAACACACCGAGCAACACGCTCAGGTACGCGATCCAGTAAACCGCGCCCTGCCCGTGCCAGTGCGATTCTTTCACCGCTTCGATCAGTAGGTCTTTGGAGAAGAAGCCACTGGTCCCCGGGAAACCGATAAGCGCCAGCGATCCGACCAAGGCGGTCCAATAGGTAATCGGCATGTATTTCTTTATGCCGCCCATCTTGCGAATGTCCTGTTCGTGATGCAGCGCGATGATGACCGAGCCGGCAGCAAGGAAGAGCAGTGCTTTGAAAAATGCGTGCGTCATCAGATGGAAAATTGCTGCGCTGTACGCCGAAGCGCCCAGCGCGACCGTCATATAACCCAGTTGCGACAGCGTCGAGTACGCGACGACGCGTTTGATGTCGTTCTGCACGATGCCGAGAAGGCCCATGAAGAACGCGGTGATCGCGCCGATGACGATTACCACGGCCAGAGCCGTCGTCGAAAGCTCGAACAGCGGCGACATGCGAGCCACCATGAAAATACCGGCCGTCACCATCGTCGCCGCGTGGATCAGGGCAGAGATCGGCGTCGGGCCTTCCATAGAGTCGGGTAGCCAGACGTGCAACGGGGCCTGCGCTGACTTACCCATGGCGCCGATGAACAGCAGAATGCACACCACGGTCATCGCGTTCCAGGGCGTGCCACCGAATACCTCGATGTTCTGTGCCGCGATGCCTTCGGCACCTGCGAACACCGTGGCGTAATCCAGCGAGCCCGAGAACATCACGACGCCGGAGATCCCGAGGATAAAGCCGAAGTCACCGACACGGTTGACCAGGAATGCTTTCAGGTTCGCAAAAATGGCCGATTCCCGCTTGAACCAGAAACCGATCAGCAGGTAAGACACCAGGCCCACCGCCTCCCAGCCAAAAAACAGCTGCAGGAAGTTATTCGACATGACCAGCATCAGCATCGAAAATGTGAACAGCGAGATGTAGCTGAAGAAACGCTGATACCCCGGATCGTCTTCCATGTAGCCAATCGTGTAGATGTGCACCATCAACGACACGAACGTGACAACGCACATCATCAGCGCTGTCAGCCGATCGACGAGGAAGCCGACCTCCATGCGCAGACCGTCCGTGACTGCCCAGGTGTAGACACTGATATTCTCGGTGCCCGCCCCGCCCCAGAACATGTTCTTGAGCACCAGCAGCGACAGGGCACAGGAAATACCGACACCCACGATAGTGATCCAGTGGGCACTCGCCCGCCCGATCTTCCAACCGAAGAGACCCACAACGATCGCGGCCACAAGTGGCGCCAGTACGATTGTCAGGTAGTAGGTATACATGTCAGCCCTTCAACGTATTGAGTTCCTGCACGGCGATAGAACGCCTGTTGCGGAACAACACGACCAGGATGGCGAGGCCGATGGCGGCTTCTGCGGCCGCGACCGTGAGGATGAAAAACACGAAAACCTGGCCCGTCTCATCGCCCAGGTAGCGAGAAAATGCGATAAAATTAAAATTCACGGCCAGCAACATGAGTTCGATACACATCAGCAGCAGGATCAGGTTGCGCCGATTCACGATGATGCCCGCGATACTCAGGACGAATAACATCGCCGACACCACGAGGTAATGCTGCAGGCCGATCACGACTTTTTCTCCACGTCCATCTTGACCACCCGGATGCGGTCTTTTGCGCGCACCGCAACCTGTGCCCCGATATCCTGCACCTTGAGGCCTGGCCGTTTGCGCATCGTCAGCGTGATCGCGGCAACGATAGCGAGCAGCAGGATGACGGCGGCTATCTCGAACGCGTACACATGCTCGGTGTACAGCACCGCACCCAGCGCCTTGGTGTTGCTGTAGCCTTCGGGCGTTGCCGCAAATCCCGTCGCCGTGTCGCTGATCCGGCCACGCAGCCAGATCACCTGGATGAGTTCGACGACCATGAGAAGGGCGATTCCGATGCCGAGCGGCGCGAAACGCGTGAGCCCGCGCTTGGCGGCTTCGACGTTGACATCGAGCATCATCACGACAAACAGGAACAGCACCATGACGGCGCCGACGTAGACGAGGACCAGGACGATCGCCAGAAACTCAGCCTCGGCCATGAGCCAGAGTACGGCCGCTTGAAAAAACGTCAGAACCAGGAACATGACCGAATGCACCGGGTTACGGGAAAAGATAACGCCGAGCGCCGCCCCGAACATGATGGTCGCGAAAACGTAAAACAGTATGGAATGAAACAACATCGCCCGCCCTACCGGTACTTCGCATCGGCCGCTTTGTCGGCCGATATCATCGCGTCGTACTTGTCGCCCACGGCCAGCAGCTTGTCCTTGGTCATGATGTTCTCGCCCGGTGACTCCATGTGATACTCATGGATCCTTGTTTCGACGATGGCATCGACCGGGCAAGCTTCTTCGCAGAACCCGCAGTAAATGCACTTGAAAAGATCGATGTCGTAGCGCGAGGTACGGCGCGTGCCGTCTTCGCTGACGTCGGATTCGATCGTGATCGCCAAAGCCGGGCAGACCGCTTCGCAGAGCTTGCACGCGATGCAGCGTTCTTCCCCGTTCGGATAACGCCGCAGCGCGTGCAGCCCACGGAAACGGTGTGACTGCGGCGTCTTTTCGTCCGGATACTCGAGCGTGACGCTGTCCCTGAAGAAATTGCGCAAGGTGACGGACAGGCCCAGCAACAACTCCCAGAGAGCGAACGTCTTGATGTAACTGATAGCTCGATTCATTGCCTGCTCCGCCTTACCCGCTCAATCCGGCCCAGGGGCCTATCTGCAACCAGGCCATCGCGCCTTCAACCGCGATCCAGACAATGGTCACGGGGATAAAGACCTTCCAGCCAAGTCTCATGATCTGGTCATACCGATAACGCGGAAACGTCGCACGCAGCCAGAAAAACGTGTACATGAAGAAGCACATTTTCAGGAACAGCCAGTGCAGGCCGCCCGCCACCAGCCATGCCAGCCAGGAAACGTCATTGAGGAAGGTCCAGCCTTCGAAAGGCGACGCCCAGCCGCCGAGGAAAAAGATCGCCGTCAGTGTCGAAATGAGCACCATGTTGGCGTATTCGGCCAGGAAGAAGACCGCGAAAGCGACGCCGGAGTACTCAACGTGAAAACCGGCAACGATTTCCGATTCACCCTCAGCAACGTCAAACGGCGCGCGATTGGTCTCGGCGACGCCCGATACCCAATAAACGACGAAGAGCGGTAGCAGAGGCAGCAGGAACCAGTGACTGACCCCACCTGCCTGCGCCTCCACAATGTCGCCGAGATTCAGACTGCCGGCTGCCATCAGGACACCGACCAGCGCGAATCCCATTGCAATTTCGTACGCCACGATCTGGGCCGCCGAACGCATCGCGCCCAATAACGCATATTTCGAGTTCGTGGCCCAGCCGGCAAGAATGACGCCGTAGACACCGACAGAGGTCAGTGCAAGGACATAGAGCAATCCTGCATTGATATCGGCTATGACGTACCAGTCGTTTAAAGGAATGACGGCCCAGGTCGCCAGTGCCGGTGTCAGCGACAACAGCGGGGCGATGACGAACAGGAACTTGCTGGACTGGGACGGAACGATAACTTCCTTGATGAGCAGTTTGATGACATCCGCAAACGGCTGCAGGAGTCCCAACGGCCCTACACGATTCGGGCCGACGCGCGCCTGCATGCTACCGATGACCTTGCGTTCGAAATACGTCGAGAATGCGACGATCAGAATCACGCCGATGGTGACCAACAGGATCTTCCAGGTCGTGACCGTCAGGTACTGGACCAGTGGCGGCAGCGAGTTCCAGGCATCAACGAAGAAATCGATCATGTCTCATCGCCTTTGGCCGCTGCACGACGTGCCTCATCGGTCAGTTGCAGCGCCAACGCCCTGCGCACGAGTCCGTCGCTGGAGTAAAGCGGAACATCGATCTCCTCAGCAGGTGAATCCTCGCCGTTGGGTTTGGCGACCTTGCCGTTCCCCTCGTAAGCATTGCTGGTTGAAACCTCGCCGAGTTGTTCGGCAAATTCCTCGCGCACGTCTTCACTCGTGACGTAATCAAAGCCCGGCGCATCGATGAGGTTTCCGATGACACGCAGTACTTTCCAGGCCGGACGTGCTTCACCGACCGGGCTGGCGACGCCCGAGAAGGTCTGCCAGGTACCTTCGATATTGACATAGGTGCCGGACGTCTCGGCGAAGGTGCCGGTCGGCAACAGCAGATCGGCACACTCGAGCAAGCCATCCGACAAGAACGGGGTCAGTGCCACGACGTACTTCTGGCTTGCGAGCTTTGCGATGGCGTCGGCGGTCGCATGGATGTCGGCATCGGGTTCGACGTTGACGAGCACCACGGCGTCCATCTTGCTCGCCAGCATCGATGCAACGTCCAGTCCCACGGACTCCCGGTTCTCGCCACCCTGCGTGCGGTTCGGCAACACGCCCGCGAGATGCGCACCGGCCGAATTCGGGCCTTCGGACAAGCCGCCGAGCGTGGCGCCGAGCATATCGGCGATGCAGGCCGACAGTGCGCGAACAGCCGCATAAGACGGGTGCCGTCCGGCTATGTTGCCAAGCAGTACGAGTGCGTTGTCGGCGCGCCTGAGGGATGCCGCGATGCTTCTTTGCGCTGCGGACGCTTTAACGCCGGCACAAATATCGGCAATCGAATCCGGCACGGCCTTGCGACCGGCTGCGGCAACCGCAACCCCGGCCAGGAGTTCTACGAGTCCGGCACCTGAAGCGTAATTGGCAACGTCGAAGAAATACTCGTACTCGGCGCTGTTCAGGAAATTGACGCTGGCACCGGCCAACGCCGCCTTGCGCAAACGATGTGCAATGATCGGCGCTTCCATCCGGATGTTGGAACCCGCGACGAGAATCGCGTCCTGTGTTTCGATCTCGGCAATACGGCAGCCCAGCGATGGATAGATCGGATCATTGTCCTGGTCGGACACATCGCGGCGTCCAACTCTATGATCGATATTGGCGGTGCCAAGGTGGTCCGCAATCTGCGACAGGAGGTGGCCTTCCTCGATTGTGATTGCCGGTGAGGCAATTAAGCCCACCTTCTCCGCATCCGCCTGTCTCAGGGCATCGGCAGCGGCGGACAACGCGTCTTCCCAGTCGAGGTCACGCCACTCACCGTGTTCCTTGATTCGCGGTACCGTCAGTCGATCACTGCTGTAGATTGCTTCATAGCTAAAACGGTCGCGATCGGAAAGCCAGGTCTCGTTGATCGCTTCGTTGACGCGCGGGACGATTCGCTTGACGGTGCCACGCAGCACGTGCGCATACAGGTTGGAACCAACGCAGTCGTGCGGTGACACGGTCGGCCGCTGCACCATTTCCCAGGCGCGCGCGCTATAGCGGTATGGCTTGTTGTTGAGCGCGCCGACCGGGCAAAGATCGATGATATTGGCCGATAGTTCATGATCGACGCTTTGTTCGACATACGTGCTGATTTCGACATTCTCACCGCGACCCGTTGTGCCCAGTTGCGGCCTGCCGGTGATCTCTTCACCGAAACGCACGCAGCGCGTGCAGTGAATGCAACGCGTCATGTCCGTTGACACCAGCGGGCCGATGTCCTTGTCTTTGACGACGCGTTTGCGATCGTTGTACCGCGACACATCGCGCCCGTAGCCCATCGCAAGGTCCTGCAGCTCGCACTCGCCTCCCTGGTCGCAAATGGGACAGTCGAGCGGATGGTTGATCAGCAGGAACTCCATCGTCGCTTTCTGCGCGGCGATGGCGTTGGGCGATTTCGTGAAGACTTTCATGCCTTCGGCGACCGGCGTCGCGCATGCCGGTATCGGTTTCGGCGCCTTTTCGACCTCGACCAGGCACATGCGGCAATTGGCGGCGACGCTGAGTTTTTCGTGGTAACAGAAACGAGGGACGTAGGCTCCTACCCCATCGGTCACTTCGATGATCATCTGTCCTCGGCGAGCCTCGACCGGCTTGCCATCAACCTCGATGTTGATGATGTCGTCGCTCATGACAGTTATGCGGCCGCCTCGGTTTCGCTGTCAACGATGCTCCGACCGCCGTTGCGAACCATGTATTCGAATTCGTGGTGGAAGTGCTTCAGGAAACTCTGCACCGGCCACGCCGCCGCGTCGCCGAGCGCACAGATCGTGTGGCCTTCAATCTTGTTGGCCACGTCAACGAGCTTCGCGAGGTCCGCTTCTTCGCCCCGGCCCTCGATTATTCGGGTCAGCATGCGATACAGCCAACCCGTCCCCTCGCGGCACGGCGTGCATTGCCCACAAGACTCCGCCATATAGAAGCGCGAGATGCGCCGCAGCACCTTGACCATGCAGGTTGTCTCGTCCATGACCATGACCGCGCCGGTACCGAACGATGACCCCGCCTGCTGCAGCGAGTTGTAGTCCATCGTGCAGTCCATGATGATCTCGGCCGGCAATACCTTGCACGACGACCCGCCTGGAATGACGGCTTTGAGCTTGCGGCCACCGAGCACGCCGCCGCAGATATCATTCAACAGGTCCTTGAACGGGATACCCATCGGCAGCTCGTAGTTGCCTGGCTTCTCTACGTGACCTGAAACCGAAAACAGTGCGGTGCCTCCCGACCCTTCCGGACCAAGGCCGGCAAACCATGAGGCGCCGTTGCGAATGATCGCCGGTACACTCGCAAGGCTCTGCGTGTTGTTGATTGTCGTCGGCTTGCCGTACAAACCGAAACCCGCGGGAAACGGTGGCTTGAAACGCGGCCGGCCCTGCTTGCCCTCTAGCGATTCGAGCAACGCGGTTTCTTCACCGCAGATGTACGCACCGGCACCGACAAACGTGTACAGATCAAAGTCGATACCCGAGTCCTGTATGTTCTCTCCGAGGAGTCCGGCGTCATAGGCTTCTTTGACCGCGGCTTCGAAGCGCGGCACCGGCTCGTCCATGAACTCACCGCGTATGTAGTTATAAGCGACCGTCGCACCCATCGCATAGGCCGCGATCGCCATGCCCTCGACCAGCGCATGCGGGTTATAACGCAGCACCTCGCGGTCATGACAGGTGCCCGGCTCGCTTTCGTCGGAATTACACACCAGGTACTTCTGCACCTCCGCGTCGCGCGGCATGAAGCTCCACTTCAGGCCCGTCGGGAAGCCCGCGCCGCCGCGACCGCGTAGGCCGGATGCCTTGACCTCGTCAATGATCTGCTCAGGCGTCATCTCACCCGCGAGCACTTGTCGCCAGGCTTTGTAACCGTCGTGTTTCTCGTAGGTAGCAAGGGTCCACGACTCGTCGGAGCCAAACGTGTTGAAGCAGACAAGGTTCTGTTCGTACGCCATTAGTCGAGCCCGTCCAGAATCTCGTCAACCTGTTCCATCGTCAGGTTTTCGTGGTACTTGTGGTTCACCATCATAACCGGCGCTCCACAACAGGCGGCGACGCATTCTTCTTCCTTCTTGAGGAAGACACGTCCATCTGCCGTGCTGTCACCGAGCTTGATGCCGAGCTTGCCCTCGACATGGTCTACGATGTCGTCGGCGCCACGCAGCATGCAGGAAACGTTGGTACAGATGGCGACTTCGTTGCGACCCACTTCCCTGGTCTGAAACATCGAATAGAACGTCGCAACCTCGTAGACCTGGATCGTCGGCAAATCGAGATATTCGGCAACGGCATTCATCTGTTCTGCCGTAATGTAGCCATGGTTTTCGTGTTGTACCGCGTGCAACGCGCTAAGAACGGCCGAACGCTGCCGGCCTTCCGGGAAGCGCGCTTTCCAGTGCTCGATTTCTTTTTTGACGTGGTCAGTCAGGACATAGCTCATCGATCCACTTCTCCGAATACAATGTCCTGTGTGCCGATGACGGCGACGACGTCCGCCAGCATGTGTCCTTCCACCATTTCCGACATGGCGGACAGGTGGGCGAATCCCGCGGCGCGAATTTTGACCCGATAGGGTTTATTGGCACCGTCCGAAATCATATAGATGCCGAATTCACCCTTGGGATGCTCGACGGCCGCGTACGCTTCACCTTCCGGAATGCAATAGCCTTCCGTGAACAACTTGAAGTGATGAATGAGCGATTCCATGTCGTCTTTCATCTCGACACGCGTCGGCGGTGTGATCTTGTGGTCGTCCGCGATGACAGGGCCGGGGTTATTCCGCAACCAGTCGACACACTGACGAATGATGCGATTCGACTGCCGCATTTCCTCGACGCGAACGAGGTAGCGATCGTAGCAGTCGCCGTTAACGCCGACCGGAATGTCGAAATCGACCTTGTCGTACGCCGCATACGGCTGTTTCTTTCGCAGGTCCCATTCGACGCCTGAGCCACGCAACATTGGTCCGGAAAAACCGAGCTGCATCGCACGGTCCGGGGAGACCACACCGATATTGACTGTGCGCTGTTTCCAGATGCGGTTGTCCGTCAAAAGTGTCTCGTACTCGTCAACACAGCCAGGAAACCGATCCGTAAAAGCTTCGATGAAGTCCAGGATCGAGCCTTCACGATTCGCGTTCATGCGATCGAGTTCTTTCTGACTCCGAAACTTCGATTCCTGGTACTTCGGCATCGTGTCAGGCAGGTCACGATAGACGCCGCCGGGGCGATAGTAGGTCGCGTGCATGCGAGTCCCCGATACCGCCTCGTAGCAATCCATGAGGTCCTCGCGCTCACGGAAGCAGTACAGGAACATCGTCATTGCGCCTATGTCGAGACCATGCGCGCCGAGCCACATCAGGTGATTCAGGATGCGGGTAATCTCGTCGAACATGACACGGATGTACCGCGCGCGTTCCGGCACCTGAATACCCAGCAGCTTTTCGATCGCCATGACATAGGCGTGCTCGTTGCACATCATCGACACATAGTCGAGTCGGTCCATGTAGCCGATGCTCTGGTTATACGGTTTGCTCTCAGCCAGCTTTTCCGTACCGCGATGCAACAGGCCCACATGTGGATCCGCTTTCTGTATCACCTCGCCCTCGATTTCGAGCACGAGTCGCAATACACCATGAGCCGCCGGGTGCTGCGGCCCGAAATTCATCGTGTAGCTTTGGATCTCAGCCATCCTGCGCATCCTTGAGGTCGGCTGAGTATCGATTGTCATCACGGATTACACGTGGGACCAGCGTGCGCGGCTCGATACTGACCGGTTTGTAGACGACACGGCCTTCGTCCGCGTCGTAGCTCACCTCAACATTTCCCATCAGCGGAAAGTCCTTGCGGAACGGATGCCCGATAAACCCGTAGTCGGTAAGGATGCGCCGCAAATCCGGGTGTCCCTCGAAAAGCACGCCAAACAGATCAAACGCTTCACGCTCGAACCAGTTAGCGCCGTTCCAGATATCGACCACCGAATTTACAATCGGAGGATTATCGGTGCCGGTGAATACACGGAGGCGAAGCCGAAAGTTGTGCTGCAAGGACAGCAGGTGGTAAACAACCGCGAAACGCCGAGGATCGAACTCATCTGCCTCGTCGAGAACAACGGGCGTAGGTTCGACGCCTCTGCTAAACCCCGACTCGGTCGCCTCGTTCGTTTTCCACTCGTCACTGCCGTAATTCAGGTAGTCGACGCCACAGACATCCATGAGCATTTCGAAGCCAAAATCCGCCTCGTTGCGCAGCGCAGTGGCAATATCGATCAGGTCGTCCTTGTCGAGTTCGTAGGTCAGCTCACCACAGGTCGACGCCACACGCCGCATTTGCTCGCCAAAGCGCGCGTCAATCCTGCTCGCCAATGTTTCGTAACGCTCACTCATCCTATTGCTTCTTATTCCGCTACTTACCTGGCTATCGTGCTGGTGCGGCGAATCTTGTTCTGCAACTGGATCAATCCGTAGATCAGGGCCTCCGCCGTCGGAGGACAACCAGGTACGTAGACATCGACCGGCACGATGCGATCGCATCCTCTGACTACGGAATACGAATAGTGATAATAGCCGCCGCCGTTGGCGCAGGACCCCATCGATACCACCCAGCGCGGTTCCGGCATCTGGTCATAGACCTTTCTTAATGGAGGCGCCATCTTGTTGGTCAGTGTTCCGGCAACAATCATGCAATCCGATTGGCGCGGACTCGGCCGAAAAATAATGCCAAAGCGGTCGAGATCGTAGCGTGCAGCACCAGCCTGCATCATTTCGACCGCGCAACAGGCAAGCCCGAAGGTCATTGGCCACAACGAGCCCGTGCGGGCCCAGTTCATGACGGCGTCTACGTTGGTGACGACAAAGCCCTTTTTCTGCAGGCTGCCACCGGCCGTCTCGGCGTCACTGACACCCTGTGTCGCCGACGCTGTATCTGCTAGTCCCACTCGAGTGCCCCTTTCTTCCACTCGTAAATGAAACCGACGACGAGTATGGCCAGGAACAAGGCCATCGCAACCAGGCCAAACTTGCCGACTGCGTCGAGTGAAACAGCCCAGGGAAACAGGAACGCAATTTCGAGATCAAAAATGATGAACAGAATGGCGACCAGGTAATAGCGAACGTCAAACTTCATCCGCGAATCGTCGAACGCCTCGAAACCGCACTCGTACGGCGAGAGTTTCTCTTCGTCCTTCTGGCCCCGACCAATCAAAAAGCCAAGCACCAGCAACAACACGCCAATCCCCGCTGCGATGCCGAGGAAGATAAGGATAGGAAGGTATTCTTGTAGCATTTTCGCCCGCTCGCCCGGCGGCTTGTATCACGCCTCAACCAGCGCGCGATTGTATCAGTGTCACGAGCCCCGAATACAGTCTATATTGGGATTGTTACGTTTTCGCGGTCCGCGGAATTACCTGATACTCAATAAAAAACCGGCCTGCCGCTGCCTGGGCAGCGATTGGCCGGTTTTGATGTGGTGCTCTGGGCGAGACTCGAACTCGCACGGCTCGCGCCACTGCCCCCTCAAGACAGCGTGTCTACCAATTCCACCACCAGAGCGTATTCGATAGCTTACTCCTCATCCGGTGCGGCCGGTTCTTCTTCCAGAGACGGCAAGTCAGGCGCATCTTCCGTCGGCTCGAGTGAGGGCAGATCCGAGACGGGCATGTCCTCGCTGAGTTCCGGTACTGTCTCGGTTTCCGCCTCGACGGGCGGAGCGTCTTCAAGAAGACTCTCCGGGGCTGCCGAGCCCTGACTGCTCAGGTAGGCCAGCGTGAGACTGCTGACAAAGAAAGCCGTAGCACAAATTGCCGTTGCCCGAGAGAAAAAACTGCTGGAGCCACGAGCCCCGAACACCGTTCCAGACGCGCCCGCACCGAATGCCGCTCCGGCATCAGCACCCTTGCCACGCTGCAACAGGACCAGCGCAATAATCATAAGCGCGATCAGCGTATGCGCGATCAACACCGTTTTTTGTATCGTATCCATTACGTCCTCAACAAATCCGCCGACTACCGGACTGCCGCTGCGGCGATCGCCAGAAAATCGTTTGCTTTTAATGATGCGCCGCCAATAAGGCCACCATCAATATCCGGCATGGCCAGGAGGCCCGCCGCATTTTCACCTTTCATGCTGCCGCCATACAATATCTGTACCCGAGCGGCAATGCTCTCGTCTTTTTGGGCAAGTTGCGCACGAATATGCTTGTGCACATCCTGCGCCTGCTCCGGCGTTGCCGTCATGCCCGTGCCAATAGCCCAAACCGGCTCGTACGCGATCACCGCGTTAGCAAATGCCCCGATGCCCGCGGCATCCAGCACGGCGCCCAGCTGATAGTCGACCACGCTCTCGGTCGAACCGGCTTCACGCTCCTCGAGTGTTTCACCGACACACAGAATCGGAACGACGCCGGCGCCCTGCGCCGCCTGAAATTTCGCGGCCACCTGGAAGCTCGACTCGCCGTACAGTGCGCGCCGCTCGGAGTGACCCACGATAACGTAGTCACAACCGATGTCACGGAGCATGCCTGGTGCGACTTCGCCCGTGTACGCGCCGGCCTCGTGCTCCGAAACGTTCTGCGCGCCAACCTTCACGGGCGACCCCGCCACCCGTGCCGCCACGGCCGACAGATAGGGAAATGGCGGGCAAACCAGCAATTGGAATCCGCTCCCTTCGGGCACGCCGGCGACAATCCCCGAAACCAGGGCTTCGTTGGCTTCTTTGCTACCGTTCATTTTCCAGTTACCAGCAACCAGGAATTCGCGCATATCAGTGTTTCCGGAGGTATAAAAGGCGCGCAAGGATACCGGGGCTGCCCCAGCAAATCAACGCGCAGAACGCCAGATCAGGTCGCCGCCTGAGCCACAACCGAGGCCAGGCGGTCGGCCAGGGACAGGACCTGTTTCTCATCCTCGCCTTCTACCATGACACGGATGACGGGCTCCGTGCCGGACGCGCGCAACACGACCCGGCCTTTGCCGGCCAATTCGTCTTCGGCGACACTAACCGCGTCCTGGATCGCAGTCGACCGGCCGGGGTCCATGCGCCGCTCGGTGCGGACGTTGACCATGGTTTGCGGGTACTTGGGCATGCCGGCCACGAGCTCCGAAAGCGGTTTGCCGCTTTCCTGCATTACGGCGAGAACCTGTAAGGCACAAACCAGCCCGTCGCCCGTCGTCGTCTTGTCGAGCACCAGCATGTGTCCCGAGGTCTCGCCACCCAGAATGCCGCCACAATCCCTGAGGGTTTCCAGCACGTAACGATCGCCAACGCTGGCTCGACGAAACTCGATCGTCAGTGCGTTGAGCGCGTGTTCGAGCCCGAGATTACTCATCACGGTGCCCACAACCGGGCCCTGCAGCTCGCCTTTCCCATGGCGCGCCGCCGCAAGTACATAGAGCAACTGATCGCCATCGACAAGATTGCCTTTCTCATCGACCATGACGAGTCGATCGCCGTCACCGTCGATGGCAACGCCGACGTCGGCACGCACGGCCGGCACTGTCAGCTGCAGCAGATCCGGCTGCGTCGAACCGCAGCCATCGTTGATGTTCTTGCCGTTCGGCGAGCAGCCAATAGGAATCACCTCGGCTCCCAGGGCGGCCAGCGCCCGCGGCCCAACCTTGTAACCTGCCCCATTGGCACCGTCGAAAACAACCTTCAGACCTTCGAGATTCGTCCCGTCCGGCATGCTGGACGTGCAAAAGTCCTGGTACCGGATGCGCGCCGTGTCGACGCGCTTGGCCTTACCCAATGCCTGCGATTCCAGCGTAATTGCCCTATTTTTCAGATGCTCCTCGATCTTGTGCTCAACGGCATCGGTCAACTTCGATCCGAAGCGATCAAAAAACTTGATGCCATTGTCGTAGTACGGGTTGTGCGAGGCGCTGATAACGACACCGAGGTCCGCATGGAACTCCTGGGTCATGTAGGCAATCCCCGGCGTTGGCAAGGGCCCCAGCAAAAGAACGTCGGCGCCGGCCGCTACAAAACCGGCCTCGAGCGCGGATTCGAACATATACCCCGACAAACGTGTGTCCTTGCCGATTACGACGGTACCGCCGGTCGGCACGAGCACCTGCGCAGCCGCGCTGGCAAGTCGCATCGCAAAATCCGCGGTCATGGGATCATTGCCCACCGTGCCCCGAACGCCATCAGTACCGAAAAATTGTTTGCTCATCGTTTCTCGCCCGTTTCCAGAACCGCTTTCGCGACCTTGAGTGCGTCGACCGTCGCCGCAACATCGTGCGCCCGGATGATCTCTGCCCCCTGCATCACCGCCAGGACGGCGGCGGCGACACTGGCGGGCATGCGCTCCCCTGTGTTCCGGCCGGTCAGCTCGCCTAACGTGGATTTCCTGGAGACGCCCACGAGCACCGGCCGATCGCGCACGCGCAATTGTCGCAGATTTGCGAGCAACTCGACATTGTGGCGGTGCGATTTGCCAAAACCAAACCCCGGGTCGACGACGATAAGGTCCTTACTGAGGCCTGCGGCGACGCATGCATCGACGCGCTCCGCAAGGAACGCTGCGACTTCTGCGACGACGTCATAGTACTGCGGGTCCTCTTGCATCGTTCTCGGCTGGCCCCGCATATGCATCAGACAGACAGGTACCTGCAGGTCTGCCGCCGCCACAAGCGCCCCCTCTTCCCGTAATGCACGGACGTCATTAATCATATGGGCGCCTGCCGCAACTGCTTCGCGCATGACTTGCGGCTTGCTGGTGTCCACGGAAATCGGCACATTTGTGACAGCCTTGATCGCCTCAATGATTGGAATCACGCGATCGAGCTCTTCCTGCTCGCCGACGCTGTCGGCGCCCGGGCGAGTTGATTCCCCGCCGATATCGATAATCGACGCACCGTCCTCCGCCATCATTGCCGCCTGCCGCAACGCAATGTCAGGACTATCGAATTGCCCGCCGTCCGAAAAGGAATCCGGTGTCACATTGAGTATGCCCATGACGGCGGGGACCGGGATGTTGATTGAACCCAGGCGCAACATATTTTTCTTAACTACTTCTTTTTGCGCACCAATCCACGCCCCCGAGAAAGCCGAGTAACGGCCTAGTGTTCGCTCGCTGGCCCGCCAATGGCTCCGGTAGCGTCCGATTCGGCTGTTGCAGACCCGTCATCAGGATGCTTCGGCTCAATCGTGTCGTCCCAGTCTTCCGGCGGTCGTGGTTCCCGACCTTCCATGATGTCCTTGATCTGGGATTCGCCGATCGTTTCGTACTTGGTGAGCGCTCGGGCCATTGCGTGTAATTTGTCGATGTTTTCATCGAGCAGGCTCTTCGCACGTTCGTAGTTGGTGTCGATAATCCGTCGAACCTCCTCATCGATCGCATGGGCCGTATCGTCAGAGACCTGTTTGTGCTGGGTCACCGAGCGACCGAGGAACACCTCGCCATCGTCTTCACTGTAGGTCAGCGGTCCGAGCCGGTCGGACAGCCCCCACTTGGTCACCATATTGCGGGCGATTTCCGTGGCGCGCTCGATATCATTCGAGGCGCCTGTCGTAACGCCTCCGGAGCCATTGATCATCTGCTCCGCGATACGTCCACCGAACAGGCTCGAGATACTGCTCTCAAGGCGCTGCCTCGACATGCTGTAGCGGTCCTCTTCCGGCAGGTACATCGTCACGCCCAATGCCCGGCCGCGCGGAATGATGGTGACCTTGTAAACAGGGTCATGTTCGGGAACAAGGTAACCGACGATCGCATGGCCGGCCTCGTGGTAGGCAGTATTGAGCTTCTCTTTCTCACTCATCACCATCGAGCGACGCTCGGCACCCATCATGATTTTGTCTTTGGCCTGCTCGAACTCATCCATGCTCACAACACGCTTGTTGGAGCGGGCCGCGAACAGGGCTGCCTCGTTAACGAGGTTGGCCAGGTCGGCGCCGGAGAATCCGGGCGTACCACGAGCGATCACACCCGGACGGACGTCTTCGCTAAGCGGCACTTTACGCATGTGTACCTTGAGTATCAGCTCGCGGCCGCGCACATCCGGCAACGGCACAACGACCTGACGATCAAAACGACCCGGACGCAGCAGAGCCGGATCGAGCACGTCAGGGCGGTTTGTCGCGGCGATGACAATGACACCCTCATTGCCTTCGAAACCATCCATTTCCACGAGCATCTGGTTCAGGGTCTGCTCGCGTTCGTCGTGACCACCACCCAGGCCTGCACCGCGATGACGACCAACGGCATCGAGCTCATCGATGAAGATAATGCACGGTGCCTGCTTCTTGGCCTGATCAAACATGTCTCGGACACGCGAGGCGCCCACGCCGACAAACATCTCTACAAAATCCGATCCTGAAATCGTAAAGAACGGCACCTTCGCTTCGCCCGCGATTGCTTTCGCCAACAGCGTCTTACCCGTGCCAGGCGAACCAACCATCAAGACGCCTTTCGGAATCTTGCCGCCCAGTCGCTGAAACTTGCTGGGGTCTTTCAGAAACTCGACGATTTCGGACACTTCCGCTTTGGCTTCGTCCACGCCCGCAACGTCGGCAAACGTTACGCCGACCTGGTCTTCACCCAGGAGTCGCGCCTTGCTCTTTCCGAACGACATGGCCCCACGGCCACCGCCACCACCCTGCATTTGTCGCATGAAGTAGATCCATACGCCGATCAGCAGCAGGATCGGGAACGAGCTGATCAACAGCTGGCCAATAAGGCTCTGCTGTTTCTTGTCCGCGCCGGTAAACTTCACACCGTTCTTGTCGAGCAAGCCGATCAAGGTGTTGTTGTCGGTTTCCGGGCTCACCGTATAAAACTGCAGCGGTTCGGTCTTGCCGAAGCGAATCTGGTCCTCATCGATTACGGCGATCGCAACTTGCCCCGAGCGCACCTGGGTCAGGAATTCCGAATAGTCTTTCTTCTGAGGCTGGCCGCCGCTGACGCCCGACAAGCCCTGCACCACCGATAGCAGCACTACGATGATGACAATAAAGACCAGTATGTTTTTTGTTAAATCATTCACATTTGGATTCCGTGCAGAAACGATGCTGTAGCCAGGACACTATTGCCTGATTGTAACTGGTTTGACACTACTACAATCGGTAGTTCCTCGCTACCAAGTAAACCTCACGACTGCCGGCCCTCGATGCCCTGGGTTTCATTACCCGGACGCGCGCAAATGAACGCCTCGCATCAACGACAAACGCATCGAAACCTTCGCCCTGAAAAAGCTTGCAGACAAAGCTGCCTTCGGGCCTCAGGACTCGGCGCGCCAGGTCCAGCGCGAGCTCCGCAAGCCCCATGGACCGTGGTTGGTCAACCGCCTTCAATCCGCTGATATTGGGGGCCATATCGCTCATTACAAGGTCAACACCCTCCGCCCCCGCGGCATCCAGTAACTGCTCGAAGACAAGGTCGTCCTGAAAATCCCCGTGGATGAACTCGACATCCGGCAGAGAATCCATCGTGAGCAGGTCCACGGCGATAACGCGCGCCCGGCCTTTGAGTGATCTCGTGACGTACTGGCTCCAGCTGCCGGGCGCGGCCCCGAGGTCCACGCAGACCATATCCGGTTTCAACAGCCGCTCCTTCTGGTCGATCTCCTCGAGCTTGAACACGGCCCGCGAACGCCAACCATCTCGGCGCGCCTGCTGCACGTAGGGATCGCGCTCCTGGCGATCACGCCAGCTACCTCCTGAGCGGCGCGGCTTGCTCACCGTTTGTCACCAACTGCCATAGGATTCATCGTCAACACACTGCTACACTTCGCGCCCATGAACTTGAGCGAACGCCAAAAGAAATATCTCCGTGGCCTCGGCCATCCGTTAAAACCCGTCATTATGATTGGCGACGCAGGGCTGAGCGAATCTCTTTTGGCAGAGTTCGAGTCAACGCTGGACCACCACGAACTGATCAAGGTTCGAGTACGCGTAGGCGATCGGGGAGCGCGTGATGACATCATCGACAAACTGTGTTCGCTCAGTTCGGCGGTCTTGATTCAGCGTATCGGCAATATGGCGTTGCTGTACAAGCCAAACCTCAGCAAGAAACCGGAAAAGCGTATCCGCTTGCCGTCCAGATAGAGAACTGCGGGCCGCTTACACGTAGCGAACCTCGATCACCTCGTAAGACTTTTCGCCGCCCGGCGCGTTGAATTCGACAACATCGCCCTCGTTCTTGCCGATCAGTGCCCGCGCGATCGGCGACGTGAATGAAATCAAGCCATTCTTGATATCCGCTTCGTCCTCGCCGACGATCTTGTAGGTAATCTCCTTGCCGGTTTCCTCGTCAATGAGCTCGACGGTGGATCCGAAAACAATCTTGCCACGCGCGTCGATGGCGGTGACATCGATTACGTGCACGTGCGACAGCTTGCCTTCAATCTCCTTGATGCGAGCCTCGATGAACCCTTGCTGATCCTTGGCCGCATGGTACTCGGCATTTTCCTTGAGGTCGCCGTGTGCACGCGCCTCGGCGATCGCTTTTATCACTGCAGGCCGATCAACGCTCTTCAGCCTCTTGACTTCGTCCTGTAGCAGCTCGTAGCCGCGCACCGTCATTGGCACCTTGCTCATGCCGCCACCTCGTTATGCAAATCCTGTAGTCGATTGACGTCACCATCGTCGAGATGCTCGATTGCTACGCATGTCGCGATAGCAGCCCCCAACGTCGTGTAATACGTCACACCCTTGCGCACGGCCTCGGCGCGAATAGAGACCGACTCGTTAATAGCCTGTTTCCCTTCGGTCGTGTTAACGATCAAGTCAATCTCGCCGTTCTTGATCATGTCCACGATATGCGGCCGTCCTTCCCGCACCTTGTTCGCACGGCGGCATGATACACCAGCCTTTGCCAGGGCCTTCGCCGTGCCGTGGGTCGCTACGATATCGAAGCCCATCCCGATCAGGATCTTGCCCAGCTCAATCGCCCCCGCTTTGTCTCGCTCGCGGACGCTCAGGAGCGCCACCCCTTGCCGAGGTAGAATGACGCCCGACGCCAGCTGCCCCTTGGCATACGCCTCGCCAAAGGTCCGTCCCACACCCATGACTTCGCCCGTCGATTTCATTTCCGGTCCCAGAATGGGGTCACTGCCGTGGAACTTGATGAACGGAAATACGGATTCCTTCACCGAGAAATACTCGGGAGTCCGTTGATCCACAACACCCTGCTTTGCCAGGCTCTCGCCGACCATGACTTTCGCGGCGACTTTCGCGAGTGGCAGGCCGATGGCTTTCGACACAAAAGGAGCGGTTCGGGATGCGCGCGGGTTCACTTCGAGCAAATAGACCACATCGCCCTGGATAGCGAACTGCGTATTCATCAATCCGACGACCTTGAGTCCTTTTGCCAGCTTGACGACCTGCTTCTCCAGTTCCTCCTGGATTTCCTCCGTCAGGCTGAATGGCGGTAGCGAACAGCCCGAGTCACCAGAGTGCACGCCAGCCTGTTCTATGTGCTCCATGATGCCACCAATCAATACCTGTTCGCCGTCACTGATACAGTCGACATCGACCTCGGTGGCCAGGTCCAGAAACCGGTCGAGCAGCACTGGGCTGTCGTTGGACACGTCGATGGCCGCATCCATGTAGGCCGCGAGATCCTCATCGTTGTGCACGATTTCCATGGCACGACCGCCAAGCACGTAGGATGGTCGAACGATCAACGGATAACCGACGTCGGAACCCCGCTGCAGCGCTTCCTCCCGACTTCGAGCCGTGCAGTTGGGTGGCTGCTCGAGTCCCAGATCTGCAACGAGTTTCTGAAACCGTTCGCGGTCTTCAGCAAGGTCGATCGAATCCGGCGATGTGCCAACGATGGGTGCACCCGCCGCTTCGAGTGCGCGCGCGAGTTTCAGCGGCGTCTGGCCGCCGTACTGCACGATAACGCCCTTGGGCTTTTCGTTGTCGATGATCTCCATGACATCTTCGAACGTCAACGATTCGAAATAAAGCCGGTCGGAGGTGTCGTAATCGGTCGATACGGTTTCCGGATTGCAATTGACCATGATGGTCTCGAAGCCCGATTCCTTGAGCGCCAGTGCCGCGTGAACGCAGCAATAGTCGAATTCGATGCCCTGCCCGATTCGGTTCGGGCCGCCACCGAGGATCATGATCTTGGGTTTGCTCGTCGGCTCCGACTCGCACTCTTCGTCGTAGGTCGAATACAAGTAGGCCGTTGTCGTAGCAAACTCCGCGGCACACGTATCGACACGCTTGTAAACCGGTCGAATATCCAGGTCCAGACGCTGCTTGCGCACCGCGCTCTCGTCGAGTTCGAGAATTTCCGCGATCCGAGCATCCGAGAATCCCTTGCGCTTGATCGCACGCATCCGGCCAGCATCGAGTGCGGACAGGCCGGCCTCGCGAACTTCGCTTTCGACGGTGACCAGGTCGGCAATCTGCACCAGGAACCAGGGGTCGATGCCGGTCAGCTCGGACACATCGTTATACGAGTATCCATTGCGCATCGCGTCTGCGATATACAGCAAGCGATCAGCTCCGGGCATGCGAAGCTCCTGCCGTAGCTCATCCCGGTCAACATCGCTTGTCATCGGCCCGCAAATCTCGTTGAGCCCGGTAATGCCGGTCTCGAGCCCGCGCAGCGCCTTCTGCAGAGATTCCTGGAAATTACGACCGATGGCCATGACCTCGCCGACCGATTTCATTTGCGTTGTCAGTCGATCATTGGCCCCCGGAAATTTCTCGAATGTGAAGCGCGGAATCTTCGTTACCACGTAATCGATCGTCGGCTCGAACGACGCCGGCGTCGCGCCGCCTGTGATCTCGTTCCTGAGTTCATCCAGCGTGTAACCAACGGCCAGTTTGGCGGCGATCTTCGCGATCGGAAAGCCCGTCGCTTTAGACGCCAGCGCCGAAGAACGCGACACCCTGGGGTTCATCTCGATAATCAGCACGCGGCCGGTCTCGGGGCAGACCGCGAACTGCACGTTGGAACCACCAGTGTCGACGCCGATCTTTCGCAGCACGTCGATGGATGCATCGCGCAACCGCTGGTACTCCTTATCCGTCAGCGTCTGCGCTGGCGCCACCGTGATCGAGTCGCCCGTGTGGACGCCCATCGGATCGACGTTCTCGATAGAGCAAACGATGATGCAGTTGTCGTTCCGATCACGAACGACTTCCATCTCGAATTCCTTCCAGCCAATTACCGATTCTTCCAGCAAGACCTCGGTCGTCGGCGACATCTCGAGGCCGTGAGCGACTATGCGCTCGAACTCTTCACGGTTATAGGCAATTCCACCACCGCTGCCACCCATCGTAAACGACGGACGGATGATCGCCGGGAAGCCCACATTAGGCTGCTTGTCGAGCGCCTCCTCGAGCGAATGCGCGATCTCTGCTCTCGGGACCTCCAGGTCGATCTCGGCCATCGCTTTGCGAAACAGGTCACGGTCCTCCGCCATGTCGATCGCCTCGCGCGAGGCTGCGATCATCTCGACATTGTATTTCTCGAGAACGCCTTCGCGAACGAGATCCAGGGCACAATTGAGCGCCGTCTGGCCGCCCATCGTAGGCAGCAACGCATCCGGCCGCTCTTTTGCAATGATCCGCTCGAGAGCCCCCCACTGGACAGGCTCGATGTAAACGGCGTCCGCCATATCCGGATCGGTCATGATGGTCGCCGGGTTTGAATTGACGAGAATTACCCGGTATCCCTCTTCGCGCAGCGCCTTACACGCCTGGGTGCCGGAGTAGTCGAACTCACAGGCCTGGCCGATGACGATGGGTCCGGCGCCGATTATCAGGATGCTCTCGATGTCTGTGCGTTTTGGCATGCGGTCAGCGCGTGGAAACAATAATGATAATTAACATTCGAAATATAATATAATTCTTTGTTATTAATGGTTTTTTCATGTCGACAGCATTGCTCTCAATCCGCTGCGTTTTTGCGCATCCATGTGCTGAATAAAGCGCTCGAATAACGGTCCCAGATCGTGCGGACCCGGGCTGGCCTCGGGATGCCCCTGAAAACTGAAGGCGGGCTTATCCTTGAGTGCGATGCCTTGCAATGTGTTATCGAAGAGTGAACGGTGAGTTGGCTCGACATTGTCTGGCAATGTCGATTCATCGACGGCAAATCCGTGGTTCTGGCTCGTGATCATCACCTGCCCGCTGACCAGGTCCTGCACAGGGTGGTTCGCCCCGTGGTGGCCGAACTTCATTTTCACGGTCTTTGCCCCGGCCGCCAGCGCCATCAGTTGGTGGCCCAGGCAAATGCCGAACACCGGAATACCGGCGTCGAGGAAGGACTGAATAGCGGCGACCGCGTAATCGCAGGGTTCGGGGTCGCCCGGACCGTTGGACAGGAAGATGCCGTCAGGCGAAAGCGCCATCGCCTCGTCGGCCGGCGTCGTTGCCGGGACCACGGTCAGGCGGCAATCCAGATCGGATAGCATGCGCAGGATATTGCGTTTAACGCCGAAATCGTACGCGACGACGTGATACGGCGCGACGCGGCGACTTATGATGCGCGGCTTGCGGCCGAATGTCGTTCCATGGCACCACTGATAGGACCGGTCGGTCGTGACGAATTTCGCAAGATCCGTTCCGGCGATACCCGGGAACCGTTTTGCGTGCTCGACCGCCTTCGCCCTGGACTTGTTGCCCGTCATGATACAGCCCGATTGAGCGCCCTTCTCACGAATCATGCGGGTAAGTTTTCGCGTGTCGATATCGGCAATCGCTACGATACCGCCCTGCTTCAGGAAATCGCTGAACGATCGTTCTGAGCGCCAGTTGCTGACGATCATCGTGCTGTCGCGGACGACCAGCCCGGACGGATGGATCTTCGAGGACTCCATGTCATCGCTGTTAGTGCCGGTATTGCCTATGTGAGGATAGGTCAGCGTGACGATCTGACGACAATAGGACGGGTCCGTGAGGATCTCCTGGTACCCGGTCATTGCGGTATTGAAAACCACCTCGCCGATTGTCTGCCCGTCGGCGCCGATGGAAGTACCGTGAAAAACGGTGCCATCCTGTAGTGCAAGTATCGCAGGCGTGCTCAAGAGCGATCCTCAATAGAAGTACGAATATCAGACCACACGAGGATCAGCGTGTCTGCCGCATCGTCCGTACGGATCGTTACGACATGCGTCTGTTTCAGATGCACAAAAGCGGAAGGACATGGCCTTCCGCTTGCGACTTCGCTGACCGCTCAGCGATCCGGCGTAGTTTACTGAAGGCGAACTGCGCGCGCCAGAGTCAAAGCGCCTTTTTTTTCACTCTATTCGACGACGATCCTCAATTGCCGAACAAAACGTCCCGCATCCGGTAGCGGCCAGGTGCCTGGTGGACTGCCCAGCGCGCAGCCCGCAGCGCCCCATCGGCGAACACCTGTCGGGTCGTCACGCTGTGAGCGAATGTCAAGCGCTCCGTCGGGGAACTCATGACGACCTGGTGATCGCCTGGTACCTCACCGCGGCGCTCGACCTCGAAACGCACAGTCCCTGTCCCCGTCTCTCCCCGTGAATCGGCGATCGCTTCGCCCAGTTTGAGTGCGGTGCCCGACGGGGCATCCTTCTTATGAACGTGGTGGGTCTCTGAGATCACGATGTCGAAATCGAGCCCGAGAGACGCGGCAGCATCTCGTACCGTGCGTTGCAGCACGGCAATGCCAAGGCTCATATTCCGGTCAAAGACGACAGGCACCTGGGTTGCCGCCTGATCCAGCATCAGCATTTGTGCGTCGTCCATTCCGCTGACACCGCAGACCAACGGTTTCTTGTGGCGAACGACAGCGGCAAGCACCTCGACGCTACCCTCAGGCAAACTGAAGTCAATGGTGACATCAGCAGCGTCGACGATTGCGTCGAGATCTCCGCCGCGCGTCCATATGCCGGCCAATTCCAGATCCGACTGTTGCTCAATACTCGCCGCAACGGTCCGGCCCATACGGCCTGCCCCGGCAATACCTATGTTTATTGTGTTGATAGGCTGGCCGCCCCTAGCTGATTCGTTCGAAGAAGCGCTTGACCGTGTCAAGCCAGCCGCCGGCCCGCGGGCTATGCCTTTCACCGCCGGACTGCAGCGCCGCATCAAATCTCTCCAGCAGCTCCTTCTGCTCTGCCGTCAGGTGCACGGGCGTCTCGACAGCGACCTGGGCAAAAAGATCACCCACCCGCGCGTCACGAACGGTCCTTACGCCTTTACCACGCAAGCGGAAAACCTTGCCGGATTGAGTGCCAGCCGGGACCTTCAATGCGACGGTACCATCGAGCGTTGGCAACTCAACCTCACCGCCCAGCGTTGCGGCTGCGATACTGACGGGCACTTCACACGACAGATTCGAGCCATCGCGCTCAAAGATTTTGTGTGGGTTCACCCTGATCTCGACGTAGAGGTCGCCAGCAGGTCCGCCATTACGACCGGCCTCGCCTTCTCCTGAAAGCCGGATACGATCGCCGTCATCAACGCCCGCAGGCACCTTGACGGCAAGGGTCCTGGTCTTTCGAACACGCCCGCGACCATGGCAATCGTTGCACGGATCCGCAATTGTCGTACCGGCGCCCTTGCACGCGGGGCAAGTCTGCTGAATCGAGAAGAATCCTTGCTGCATACGGACCTGGCCGACGCCACCGCAGGTCGAGCAGTTGACGGGATCACTGCCTTTCTTCGCACCACTGCCGTTGCAGGTGTCGCAGGCGACCTGGGTCGGGACTTCAATCGTTATGTTGTCACCCGCCACGGCCTTCTCGAGATCAAGTCTGAGCTCATAGCCGAGGTCCGCCCCACGAAACACCTGAGGACCAGCACCGCGGCGGCCGCCGCCGAAAATGTCACCAAAAACGTCACCAAAGATGTCCCCGAATCCCTCGGCACCGAAGCCACCCGGACCACCGGCAGCGCCGCGCACGCCATCATGGCCAAACCGGTCGTAGGCGGCGCGCTTTTCCGAGTCCTTCAGGACTTCGTACGCTTCCTTGGCTTCCTTGAAGCGGACTTCAGCGGCGTCATCATCCTTGTTACGGTCGGGGTGATGTTTCATCGCGAGGCGGCGATAGGCTTTCTTGATCTCATCAGCCGACGCTGATTTGGAGACCCCCAACACTTCGTAGTAATCGCGTTTCGCCATGATTCCCTATAGTTCGGGCGCCCCTGGGGGCGCCCGCACATCTTCCCTACCGCGTCAGCCTGCTAAGACTTCGATGTGTCGTCTTTGTCCACTTCCTCGAATTCCGCGTCGACAACGTCGTCATCCGGGGCGGCGGCATCACTCTCTCCTGCCGAAGAATCCTCGGCGGCCTGTTCCGCGTAGAGCTTTTGCGCCAGTCCACCGGACGCTTCGCCCAATGCCGCGGTCTTTTTCTCGATAACCTCTTTATCGTCGCCTTCCAGCGCCGTCTTGAGGTCAGAAACCGCATTTTCGACCGCCTGTCGCTCCTCCGGGCTGGCTTTCTCGCCCAGTTCGCTGAGCGTTTTCTCCGCGGCGTGAATCAGTCCGTCTGCCTGGTTGCGCACGTCGACGAGTTCGCGGAACTTGCGATCTTCTTCGGCGTGGCTTTCGGCATCGGTAACCATCTTGTCGATCTCATCATCCGACAAGCCACTGGATGCCTTGATCACGATAGTCTGGCTCTTGCCGGTTGCCTTGTCTTTGGCAGACACGTTGAGGATGCCGTTCGCATCGATGTCAAATGTAACCTCGATCTGGGGCAAGCCGCGCGGCGCAGGCGGAATATCTGCAAGATCGAAACGACCGAGTGACTTGTTGTCCAGGGCCCGCTCTCGCTCGCCCTGCAGAACATGAATGGTCACAGCCGTCTGATTGTCGTCAGCGGTCGAGAAGACCTGTTCGGCGTTGGCCGGGATCGTCGTGTTCTTGTCGATCAGCTTGGTCATGACACCACCGAGCGTCTCGATACCCAGCGACAACGGTGTGACATCCAGCAGCAGTACGTCCTTCACATCGCCAGCCAGCACGCCGCCCTGGATCGCCGCACCCAACGCAACCGCCTCGTCAGGATTCACGTCGCGACGCGGTTCCTTGCCGAAGAAATTCTGCACTTCTTCCTGGACCTTGGGCATGCGGGTCTGGCCGCCGACCAGGATAACGTCGTGGATTTCGTTGACTTTCAATCCCGCGTCTTTCAACGCAATCTTGCAGGGGCCGATCGTGCGTTCGACCAGCTCTTCCACCAGCGACTCGAGTTTGGCGCGTGTCAACTTGATGCTGAGATGCTTGGGACCACTGGCATCCGCCGTGATGTATGGCAGGTTGACCTCAGTTTGCTGCTGCGTGCTGAGCTCGATCTTGGCCTTCTCCGCGGCTTCCTTGAGGCGCTGCATGGCGCGCGCATCGTTGCTGATATCCACACCACTCTCGCGCTGGAATTCGGATGTCAGATACTCGATGACACGCATGTCGAAGTCTTCACCGCCGAGAAACGTATCGCCATTGGTCGCCAGTACTTCGAACTGGTGCTCGCCGTCGACCTCGGCAATCTCGATAATTGATACGTCGAAGGTACCGCCGCCAAGGTCGAAAACGGCGATCTTCTTGTCACCGCGCTTCTTGTCCATGCCATAGGCAAGGGCTGCAGCCGTCGGCTCGTTGATGATGCGTTTGACTTCCAGTCCGGCGATCTTGCCCGCATCCTTGGTTGCCTGGCGCTGCGAATCGTTAAAGTAGGCCGGCACTGTGACAACAGCCTCGGTCACGGTTTCTCCGAGGTAGTCTTCAGCGGTCTTTTTCATCTTCATCAGGACACGCGCCGAAACCTCCGGCGGCGCCATCTTTTTGTCGCCTGCCGCTACCCACGCGTCCCCGTTATCCGCCTGCACGATCGTGTACGGCACCATGCCGATATCACGCTGCACGACGTCGTCTTCGAATCGACGCCCTATCAGACGCTTGATTGCGAATAACGTGTTCTCGGGATTTGTCACAGCCTGCCGTTTGGCCGACTGGCCAACCAGCACCTGGTCGTCTTTCGTAAACGCAACGATCGACGGCGTCGTGCGATCGCCCTCGCTGTTCTCGATGACCTTGGGTTTATCACCCTCCATGACTGCGACGCAGGAGTTAGTGGTACCCAGGTCGATACCGATCACTTTGCCCATGTTCTTTAGCTCCAAATTCGGTAGGAAATGCCTAGAATGGCTGATACGTGGGGCCTGCGGCCCTTGTTTCAAGCGTTTGCAGCCACTTTTTTGCTGAAAACCCCTTACGCTTCAGCAACAATGACCAGTGCGGGCCTCAGCAGGCGTCCATTGAGCGTATAGCCCTTCTGTACCACCGTGACGACGGAGCCCGGTTCGAGGTCCTCCGACACCTGTACGCTGATGGCCTCATGCAGCTCAGGATCGAAAGGCTCGCCCTCAGGGTCGACAACCTGGATGCCGAAGCGCTCCATCGTCGAGCCCAGCAATTTGAGGGTCGCCTGACTGCCTTCGAGCAAGCTCTCCACGCTCGCGTTCTCTGACGCATCGAGGGCCATCTCGAGGCCGTCTTTGACCGCAAGCAACTCCTTGCCGAACCGCTCGAGCGCGAATTTGTGGGCATTTTCGACGTCACGTGCTGCCCGCTTGCGGACATTCTCAACTTCCGCTGCAGCTCTTAGGTAGCGCTCCCAGTTCTCTTTTGCCTTTGCCTCTGCCTCGCCCGCAGCCATCTCGGGCTCTTCCATGACTTCGAGAAGCTCGGGCTCGGCCTCCGAGGATTCCTCTTCGATTGCCTCTTCGTTGATTGCCTCTTCCGGGCGCTCTGCATTCATTCACGTGCTCCAAGTCAACACTTCATGCGCCAGACAGGTGCCGGGCGCCACAAAAATAACGTTCGCAGTCTGGGGGCCGGGGCAAAAATATCAAGGCCGCGGCGCTTTATTTTCGATCCGGGGCCTCAGTTCCCGTGGCTCAGGGCGGTCTCGAGCAGCCTTGCCGTGACGTCGACGATGGGCACGACCCGGTCATACGCCATACGAGTTGGCCCGATCACTCCGAGTACGCCGATCGTGTCATCGTCAAAATGATAAGGCGCGGTGACAACACTGCAGGCATCAAAGATGCCGTAACCGGACTCTTCGCCGATGAAAATCTGAACACCGTCAGCATGGATGCTGCGATCCAGTAAATCGAGAATAAGGCGCTTTCTCGAGAACGCGTCGAACAGGCGCCGGAGCGTGTCGATGTCAGAAAGTTCGGCGAAATCCATCAAGTTGGTCTCACCCGCCAGTACGTACTCCTCGTCCGGGTGTGCGGCACTGTCCATCGCCGAATGCGCGACCGCAATAATGTCATGCATGGCCTGGTTCATTGAGTTACGAGTGTTTTCCAGATCCTCCAGCAAGCCCTCGCGAACCGAATGCAGATCCGTGCCGGCATAATGTTCGTTGATGAAATTCTGGGCTTGCTGTAGTTCCGCCGCACTGTAATTTCGATCCGTGTGAAGGATTCGATTCTGCACCTCGCGATCGTTGGTCACGAGGATTACCAGTACCCTGTTTTCCGTGAGCGACAAGAACTCGATCTGCCGCAACGTCACCTGCGACGCTCTTGGGACCGAGACAACGCCGGCCATACTCGTGAAATCGGACAACATGCTAGACACCGTAGTCACAAGTGCAGCCGAATCATCAATCTCGCCTTTGATCTGCCGCTGGATCTTCTTGATATCGCTTTCGCCAGGCTGTCGATAACGCACCAGGGTATCGACAAACAAACGATAGCCTCTCGGGGTCGGTACGCGCCCTGCCGACGTGTGGGGCGCCGATACGAGACCCATCTCTTCCAGATCAGACATGACGTTGCGAATTGTCGCAGGGCTCAGATCGAGGCCGGAGTCTTTGGACAGCGTGCGCGAGCCAACAGGCTGCCCGTCGCGGATATAGCGCTGGATGAGAGCGCGCAACAGTTGCTGTCCGCGATCGCTCGGTATCGGTTTAGTTTCTTCTGCTGACATTCGCTGGAAACAAGGGAAATCCCCAGATAGCCGCTGTGTTAGGGTGTTGAACAACACGCTAGCAACGGCTTGGCGGCCGGTCAAGGGTTTGCCACAATCGCCACATGAACACGCAATTTCCGAACATCGCGATTCTCGGTCGTCACAACGATCCCCGGGTTGCCGAACCCATGCAGTTGCTCACACAGTATTTGACAAAAGCCGGCATCAAGGTATCCGCGGCAAATACTCTGCAACTGGAGCTGCCCGTAACGCGAATGGACGAGGCCGATCTCTGTGATAACGCCGACCTGGTCATTGCAATCGGCGGTGATGGCACGATGTTGTATGCCAGTCGGCTGGCTCGCGAATCCGGAACGCCTATCCTGGGAATCAATCGCGGGCGACTCGGTTTTCTGGCCGATGTAACGCCGGACGAGATGATCGCCAGTGTCGAGCAGGTACTGCGAGGCGATTACACTCTCGACACGAGAATGTTGCTGGAAGCGCGACTTATCGAGAAATCCGGCAAGGAGAGCTCGGCGTTTGCGCTAAACGATGTCGTCTTGAAGCGGCGTGAAACGGGTCGCATGGTGGATTTTTCGACGCGTGTCAACGACGTCTTCGTCAACACTCACTCCGGGGACGGAATGATCGTTGCGACACCGACAGGTTCTACGGCCTATTCCTTGAGCTGCGGTGGCCCCATCATCTCTCCACAGCTGGACGCTGTCGTTGTGGTGCCTGTTTGTCCGCACACACTAACGGACCGGCCCATTGTGATTCCGGCAGACCAGACCATTGAGGTCGTCCTCCTGGAACGCGACGAAACCAAAGCGTCGATCACGGTCGATGGCCATTCGATGGGCGAAATCAGGCCCTCAGACAGAATGATCATCTCGGCGGCTGATCGGCGAATAACACTGGTGCACCCGCCCAGCTATGATTTCTACGGCATTCTTCGCTCCAAGCTGTTTTGGGGTCGCGACAGCCGCAAGCGAAACCATTAACGCCCGGGAACGCATGACATGTTGATGAATTTGCAGGTTCGCGACTTCGCCATTGTCGACCGAATCGACATCGAATTCGAAGCCGGGATGAGTGTGCTTACCGGAGAGACGGGCGCCGGCAAATCGATACTGGTCGATGCGCTTGGGCTCGTGCTCGGCGAACGCGGTAGCGCCCAGCTCGTGCGTAATGGTGCCAAACGCGCGGAATTCACGGCGGAATTCGACGTCTCGGGCCTCGAGTCAGTGCGCATCTGGCTCGAAGAAATGGCGCTCGATCGGGAAGACGAGTGCTTGTTGCGCCGCGTCATCAATGCCGACGGACGCTCGCGCGCATTTATCAATGGCAATCCGGTCCCTTTGTCACAACTGAAGGGCCTGGGTGAACTGCTACTCGATATCCACGGCCAGCATTTTCACCAGTCGCTCGGTCGTCGCTCGATCCAGCGCGACCTTCTCGATTACTTCGGCGGGCTGCTCGAGCAGCGGGGTGCTACCGAAAAGAGCTTCGCCGAATGGAAGGCCGTGGCCGATCGCTTGCAGCAGCTGACCGCAGCGGAGTCCGATCGCGCATCGCATCTCGACCTGTTGAACTTTCAGTTGCAGGAACTCGATGCTCTGGCACTGATGCCCAGAGAGGTCGATGATCTGCAAACGGAGCGACAGAAATTGCAGAACAGCGGTCGTCTTGCCGAAGGCGTCGGTGGGGCATTGCAAAGTCTGTTCGAAAACGATGCAGGCAATGCCAACAGTCTGCTGGCGGATGCCGTGCGCGCGATCGAGTCACTGCTGGATTACGACACCAGCCTGGCGCCGGTACTGGAATTGCTGAACGGTGCCAGCATTCAGGTCACCGAGGCTGCGGACTCGCTGCGGCGCTACATCGACTCGATCGATATGGACCCCATGCGCCATGACTGGGTCGAGGAACGCCTCGATTCCATACAGACGATTGCGCGCAAGCACCATGTTGCGGCCACTGACCTGCCCTCCCTGATTGAGAGGCTCAGGCGTGAACAGGATGAACTCAGTCACGCCGAGGAGCGCGGGCGCGAGCTCGAGCAGCAAGTCGAGACAGCCAGAACCGAGTTTCTAACGAGGGCCAATACGCTATCGAACGCGAGGCGCAAAGCAGCCAGGTCGTTTGCGACCTCTGTGACTGAGGCGATGAAAGGGTTGGGAATGCCGGGCGGCGTCTTCGAGGTTTCTTTGAACAGGCTCGATGCGTCCTCCGCGCGTCCCTGGGGCATCGACGACATCGACTTCCTCATAAGTGCCAACCCGGGTCAGAAGGCGCGGCCGCTGGCCAGGATTGCCTCAGGCGGCGAACTGTCGCGAATGAGCCTCGCCATCCAGGTGATCGCGAGCGACGGCAGCGCTATTCCGACCATGGTATTCGATGAGGTGGACAGCGGCGTCGGCGGAGGCGTTGCGGAGATGGTGGGTCGGCGTCTGCAGGAGCTGGGCGCCAGTCGTCAGGTGCTTTGCGTCACGCACCTGCCGCAAGTTGCCAGTCTCGCAGATCGGCACTTTCGCGTCAGTAAGGTCACAGACGGAAAATCCACCCGAACCCGGGTGCATGCCCTCACGAAGGACGAGCGCATAGAGGAGCTGGCCCGAATGTTAGGGGGGGTGGAAATCACACGGAAAACGCTGGCACATGCCGCGGAAATGCTGGCAGGGGCACCGAAGAAACGTGCCTGACTCAGCTGTCGTCTGTGTCCGCCGCGTCCGCTCTTTGCTTAACGTACAGCACCAGACTGTGGTCAAGTAGCTCGTAGCCATACTGCTCGGCAATTGCCTGCTGCAGGCGTTCAATGTCTTCATCGACGAATTCGATGACTTCGCCAGTCTCAACGCACACCATATGGTCGTGGTGCTCGCCATCATCGAGCTCGAAGACGGAATGCCCGCCTTCGAAGTTGTGCCGCGTAACAAGCCCTGCTGCCTCGAACTGCGTCACGACGCGGTACACCGTCGCCAGGCCGATATCCTCACCCGACTCCAGCAAGTCCTTGTATATATCCTCGGCACTCAGGTGACGCGTTTTGGCGCGCTCGAGAATTTCGAGAATCTTCAGGCGCGGCAGCGTGATCTTGAGGCCGGCCTTACGTAGTTCCTGGCGTTGCTGCATGAACAAACTCTTTCAAGGTATGATGCGCGCCTATTATGACCCAGTTGGCAGCCCGTCTCTATGGCAAACGGCAAAACAATTTTTCTCGTTCTGGTGTTCGCGACTCTCGTGGTGTCCACTGGCTGCGTCTATCGCGCCACTATCTCGCAGGGAAACCTGATCAAGCAGGACGATCTCGATCAGGCCGAGGTTGGCATGACTCGCAACCAGATTCGCTTTCTTCTTGGCACGCCGATGGTCGATGACCCGTTCCACCGGGATCGCTGGGACTACGTCTATTACCTCAAGATCGGCCGCAAGGATGCCGGTCAGAAACGCTGGGTGTCAATTTTTTTCGTGGATGATCGTGTCAGCGAGATTCGCAAGGAACAGGAACTTGACCCAGGTCTTTAGTTGTATGATGGCTGGCCTCTTAGCTGACATGCCAGTCGTGACACACGAGGGATGACTGTTGGGTAAAACAGCACTAATCGTCGACGACTCCAGGACCGCCCGAGTCGTTCTTCAGAAAATGCTCGAGACGCACGACCTTCTGGTCGATACGGCCGGGTCAGCCGAGAGTGCTCTCGCCTACCTTGGCGAAAACAGGCCCGACATTATCTTCATGGATCACGAGATGCCTGGCATGGACGGCTTCGAGGCCGTTTCGGCAATCAAAAAGAACCCGGCGACCGCGACCATTCCGATCATGATGTACACCGCTCAGGAGGGTGAATTGTACGTCGGCCAGGCGCGCGCGCTGGGCGCCGTCGGCGTATTGCCGAAAGAGGTTGAGCCCGTAGAGCTGTCGAAAGTACTCGAGTCATTGCGTGTCATTGGCGAGGACGCCGAGCGGCGCGAGCATTACAAGGCGATCGAGGAAGAATCCGTCAGTGGCGAATACCCCAGCCTCGCGAAGTTTGACCAGGACCTTGGCGCCCTGATTCAGGAACTGTTTGACCAGCAACGCTCCATCTTGCGCCGCGATCTGCAGGACAGCCAGGCGAAGATCGTGGCCCGTGTCGCGGATGAAATAAAGTTACCCGAGGCCGACGAGAGCAATGTCAAGGCACGCTGGTTCGAGCGCCATCGGGCGGCCTTTTCGCAAGTTGCGCTCGGGTTGGTCGCGGTGTTTGGGGTGGTTTTTGCCTGGTTGTACTGGCAGACCGAACAAAGCCGGCGCGACCTTCAACAGCAGATCGATACGCTTCAGCAAGCGCTTGACCAGCTGGATTACGAAACTGAAGACCTGCTCGAGTTTCAGCAACAATCAGTTAATTTTCAGCAGTCGCTGGACTCCACGCGCAGGGCGGCGTTGAGCAGTATTGAATGGGCGGCGAATCAAAAATCGCAGTACAGATTCGATGAACTTCCGCTGGGTGACATTCGACTATCGGTAATCTCGGAGTTGGCCAATCAACTCGCGACGCTCGATTACAGCGGCCTGGTCGGGATTGAAACGCATGTCGGAAACTTCTGCATGTCTGCGAGTGTGGCGGAAGGATACGCGCTGGCCGCCGCCGATCTCCCGGCGCTCCAATGCGATCAAATTGGATTCGCACCGAATGAGGCCTACGAAATGGGTCTGAGACAATCCGTCGCTTTCGCGAATTACATCGATCTGGCCGACGAGCGCGACGGCGGAAAGATCCGTTACGAGATAATGTCGCAGGGAAATTCGAGTCCACTGCTGGACTATCCCGCTACAGCCGAAGGTGTATCGGCGGCGGTTTGGAATGAAATCGCGGCAAGCAACAACCGGGTCGAAATAACGCTCTACCCCGACGAAGAGTAACGTGCCTGAGAAGATTCGCGGTTTATTCCGCCGAGCGACCGCCCATCGTTTTCCCTGCAAGCGCGAGCCGTCGCCTCGCTTCCCTCGGATCCAATTCAAGCGCTCTGTATATCTCGACCCTGTCTCCGTCTGACAAGACATGGTCCCTCGTGACGAGCCGGCCCCAGACGCCGACTTCCAGCGCGTCGAGGTTGTGCTCCGGAAAATGCCGTGCGATTGAACTTTCGGCTATTGCGTCCCCGACAGTAGCGCCGTCAGGCAACGTGATCGAAATCAATCGCTGTTGGTCTGCCGTTGCGAACACGACCTCGACCTGAATTTCTGCCACCATTTCTATCGTGCCCCGGCGTACATCGCCGCCGCTCGCTGCGTGAACGAATCGACCAGCGAATTACAGGTTTTCTCAAAGAAACGACCAAACACGATATCGGTAGCGCGACTATCGAACTCGAACTCCAGGTTCAGCGACAC
>Ga0209567_10000154_pt1 | contig 35709 bp, 53 predicted proteins | sample COG_12_FD_184756 | JGI IMG/M metagenome (GOLD analysis project Ga0209567, IMG submission 184756) | Pelagic marine sediment microbial communities from the LTER site Helgoland, North Sea, for post-phytoplankton bloom and carbon turnover... | ecosystem: Environmental > Aquatic > Marine > Neritic... | reverse complement strand
ACGGTCGAGGACGCCGCGGTGTTCTTCCAGAACGTGCCCGTAGTTGCGCGCAAGCTGCAAACACTGACCGATGTCGGACTGACTTACATTCGCCTGGGCCAGAATGCGACGACGCTGTCAGGCGGCGAGGCGCAACGCGTGAAACTCGCGAAGGAGCTGTCCAAGCGCGACACCGGCAATACGCTGTACATTCTCGACGAGCCGACGACCGGTCTGCACTTCCATGACATTGAACAGCTGCTTGGCGTGTTGCACCGCTTGCGGGACCACGGCAATACCGTCGTCGTGATCGAACACAATCTCGACGTCATCAAGACGGCCGACTGGATCATCGATCTCGGCCCTGAAGGCGGCGACGGTGGTGGTGAAATTGTTGCCGCCGGTACACCCGAGGATGTCGCGGCAACCCAGGGTTCATTCACAGGCGAGTTCTTGCAACCGATGCTCCGATTTGGGGACAAACGCAGAGCCAGCAAAGGAGCCTAAAAACTCCCGGTTTGCAGAAACTCGATCGTGAGCTCGATCGGTTTTTGCATGCGCATCATGAATGCGTGCGAATGTTCGACGACGACAAAATCAGTCATGCCATCGAGCTTCGTATCCTCGACCGACACGCGTCCGTCGTCGGGGTTTTCGAGTACGGACGATGTGAGCGGGTCGATCGTTCGATTACCCGCGATCACGCCGAGCTCAAAATCGGCAGGACCGAGCGTGAGCGGCACACTGCCCTCGCCCTTGCCAAGCTGGCGCCCCGCCGGGCCATTCAACCAGTCGAAGCCGGGCACGTCCTCCATTTCATCCACCGCAGCACTACCCTGATTTGGCGGACCCAGCATGACTACCCGCCCAAGTTCGGGAATCCCGTTCTCGGACAGGTACTGCCGCACGAGAATGCCGCCGAGTGAATGTCCGACGAAATGAATTCGCTCCGTCGACTCGTAGCCCCGGCACGCGGCTAACCCGTCTTCAATCGCTGGTCCAGCCAACTCTTCAACTGTGTGATCGCGCGACGGATAGTCAATATTCGCGGTAAGGAACCCTGCGGCGTCGAGTTCGCGTTGCATCGTGTTCATCGAAGAAGACGAACGCATCAGGCCGTGCAACAGGACGACGCAATCATCAGCCTGTGCAAGGCCGCCGCACAGCAACAACGCAATTAGCAGGGAAGCTCGTCTCATACGTTGTCAGACCGCAGAAATGAAGCCACGTTCGCGCAATTGACGGTCGTGAAGGCGACTGAGCAACAGCAAAGCGGCGACGGCGCCAAATAATGCCCACCCCATGTCCGACTGTGTATCCCACACATAACCTTGCGTGCCGAGGAAGGCGTCAGCGGCCTCCTCGGACAACAGGGCTACCCACCACTCGATGAGCTCGTAGAACGCGCTGAAGCCGAGGCAAAAGCACACGATGAAGAAATCGCGCCACCGATTCGAGTTAAACACGTTCAGTCGAATAACCACCTCCCTCGCGATCATCGCGGGGATGAATCCCTGCACGAAGTGACCAAGCTTGTCGTAATTGTTGCGCGATAGATCAAAAACTTCTTGCGCCCAATTACCGAGCGGTACTTCGGCGTAGGTGTAATGGCCGCCGACCATGAGAATGACGCAGTGAATGAGAATCAGCACATAGACGAGCGGCGTGAGAGGAAAGCGATCGCGCGTAAACCACAGGACGACGCCGCCTATTACGGCAGGCGCGACCTCGAGGCTCCACGTCGGGTAGTCCCTGGGCCCGATGCCGGACCAGATCAGGACTCCGAAGAATATCGCGATCCATGCCAGCCTCACGCCTCCTCCTTGCTCCGTGACCGCCAGAAACCGTCGCTGCTGAAACGCTGCCAGACCCATGGCAGCCAGCGCAGCAGTGCGAAACTCAGCCACAATGCCCATGCGAGGATCAGGACCTTGTAGATCCACATCGGCACCGTGAATGCCGTTGCGATCGGCAACACGGAGTCACTGCGATCGGCGAACCATCCGAGTTCGCTACCGTAAGACTGGTGTCCTGTGATGTGCATGTCCGGCGTTCCCAGCAAGCCCTGCGGCAATGCAGTAACGATGGCGAGCAAGGCGACTACTGTCAGACCGCCAATCGCAACCTGCACGAAGTTGAAACGCCGCCAATCAAGATCGTCAGAATTGAGTTTCTCCCGCAGGCCGCAAGCCAACAGCCAACCCACGACCAGTCCGAGCACTGGCCAGCTAAAGGTACTGAACCCGAGACCGAGCAACAGCCAATGGCGGGTCGTGAGGGGTGCGATGCCGACTCGTCCAAGTATCAACGCGAACAGAATCAAGGCGACCAGCTCCGGCCAGTACAGCACGGCCGGACCGAGCTGCGGCCCCGTCGTGCCGAGCAACCAGCGATTGTCGGTTCGCGACAATGACAGTTCGATATTGCTCGCGGGGGCGCCCAGATCGACCTCGGGCGTCAGGGAACGAAAACCCATGCCACCGGTCGCCCGCCAGGTAACAAGAACACTGTGTTCACCCGGCAGTATTGGCAACGTCAGTTCACCGTCTTCAGCACGCAGTGTCTGTTCGCGACCGTTAATTGAGACGCCGGTCAAATCCGCGTCGTCGGGAAGCCGCACAACATGTTGCGCACCTCGCGTGGCCCGGTATTGCAGGACCATGCGGACATCGCTGCTGTGATTGCCGTAGTCGACCGCCAGCGAGACTGCATCGAAAGCAAGCGTCGAGCCGGCGCTTGCCCCAGGACGGGTCGCAGATATGACCAGTTCCTCTCCCGCCCGCGGATCGAACTCGGCGATGCGAACATCGCTTACTTCCCCACCGGAATTGCTTTCCGGCAGGCCGTCGAATTCCGCGTTCCAGATGTTGCCGACTGCAACTCGCCAGGCTTCGCTCCACGGCTCGCCGGTCGGGGCACGCAGCGCTAACGGTGACTTCAACGGCAGGTTGGAGGTCCAACTGACCGAACGCTGCTGCGGATTCATGGAGACAAGGACGCTGCCATCGGTGACCGTGAAATCACCGCTCACTATCGTCTCACCGTCGATCAGCGGTACCTCGAGCGTCAGCGCACCTTGTGCTGGCGCAACTCGGTGAACCGTCGTTTGCACCCGCCAGTCGAGGTCGAGTTCCACCCTGCGCTCGACCCGCGCAAACGTCGGAAACCGGCTGCTCTCCCAACGGACGGTGTCGCCACCCTCTTCCGTCTGCAGACGCGTTAACTGCAGTGAACCAGCCAGTAAGCGCCGGTCTTTGACTCCGGCGATAAACCAGCCGTCAGCATCGACACTGATGACACGCGGCGGCGTCTGGAACGGAATCTCGAGACTGTCTGTGGCCGGCACGGGGCCGCGCAGGGTCACCGTGTGGCGCCCCGCAGTGACATATAACCAGTAGTTGCCGTTGCCGGCGCGCAGTACACGAGCCCCGGCCGTGCCATCCACGAGAACGGCATTCGGACGCCAGCCCTGCACTGACCCGGGCATCGGTATCGCAACGCTCTCCAGCGCATGTACCGAAAGACCCATGCTGATCGTATTGCCATCGACCTCGACGTCGGCTGCGGCAATTTCGGCGCAACGCGGCACGCAATCAGGCGGTTCGAGCAGGCGTTGCTCGAGCTGACGCAACAGCTCCGCATCCGGCATCTGGGCCTCAACGGCCGGGCTCGCGCTCAACAGAGCGACGCAAAGTCCCGCAGTGAGAGCACTTGCCGCCTGGCTGCGTCCCAGGGTGAAGCCGCCCGGCAGGGTCCAACGGCGGTTCGCCAGTTCAGCCGCGAGAATTCCTGCGAACAGGAGCATCAGGCCAACTTCGACGAACCTGAGCGCTGACACGAGCCAGCGGGGCAACACGACCAGTCGCATGGTCTGCTCGGGATCGACAGGCCCACTCCAACTCAGTGAATACGTATTCCATCGCCATGACGGGATACCGGGACCGGCCTGCACGATCGCATTCGGCGCGTACCGAGAGAACTCGTGTCGCACCCTGCTAGCCGTGACGGCAATCTCTTCAATCGAACTGCTCTGGACGGGCCTGGATCGGGCCACCGCGGATTTCCGTTCCATGCTGTCCTTTTCCGGCTCCGACGCCGGCATATCAAAAGCGGCGCCTGGCACGGCAGCGTAGTCAGCCAGTCCGTACTGGTTGTACTGCGATTCGAGCTGCGGATAGATCGCAACCCGCAATTGTCCGGCGATGAACGGCACCAGCGCGATGAGGAGCGCCGCCGCGCTCAACAGTTGATAGCTTCGAACTATCTTGTACAACCTCCCTGCCGGTGCCACGCGCAGCAGCGCTACCGCGACCAGTACATTCAGCCACAACCAGGTCGGGGCGAACATCTCGTGAAAACTCAAGACCAGTGCAAGCAGCGCGACCACGCCGGCGACCGGCGTGAACAGCCGCCACACGGCGATCGTGATGATCAGTACGAGGAAGAAATCGAGTAGCTGCCACTCGCTTATCCAGCTTCCGTATGCGTTGTCGACGCCCGGCGCCGTCAGTAGTTTGTGTCCCGGAGGCAGGTTCAACTGTGCATCGACCTCGGCGAAGCGCGCGTCCCATCCGGTAACGGGCATATTGCCGCGAGTATCACTGCGGCCCAAAGTTTCCAGATCGACCTCCGTCTGCCGGACTTCGACGCCGGTCTGCCCGTCTTCATCGCCGTTGGTGATCAACAGGTTCTCGCCGTACTCCATGGCGGACAGCAACGAATACGGGGCCGCCATATCCAGCCGCCAGTCGGTGCGCATCTCACCGCCAATCTGGTCTTCGAGGATGAACCCGTCTCCGTCGAAGTCGAGCCACAGGGTCCGGCTGAGCGCCAACTCATTGCTCGCCGACACGATCCCGCGGCTTCGTTCGCTTATGAGCAAGGACGCTTCACCGTCGACGCGAAACGCCGGGAATGACTGCCAGTTTCCCGGCACTTCGACCTGGGCCGGATCAACCGGCGGCAGGCCCTCCGCGGCTGTAACCCGCAGGCGGTCATTCGACCGGTAGCTCCAGACCTCCGAATCGGGCAGATTCGTGCGGCCGCTACTGCTCCTGATCTCATTCATCACGGCCGGGCCGCGCGCGTTAAGGTACACAACCCAGCGACCGGGCCTCACCTGCAGACGAAGATTGCCGTCCGCCTCCAGCTTTGCCGGTAGCTGGCTTTGCAGACTAAGCGGCACGAATCCTTCGGGGAGAATCGGACCGAAGACTTCTTCGCGAACGCTGCCCGAGACGTCGATTTGTAACTGCGTTACCAGTCGCGTCGGGATGTCGTCGGCGACCAGCCTGTAGACGACGGCCCGTACCGAATCCACGGCGCGCGTATCCTTCTCGCGCTCGCCGAGAAAGACGCCATTCCGATTGAGTTCGGGCCGCGCGACATCGCGGCCGTCGACGGTCAGTGTCAGCAGACCGCTCTCCGCAGGAAGACGCAGTACGCCCGGGCGTTCGTCCCAGGCGAAACGCCCGGCGATACGCCAGTTCCCCGGCGCCAGGCGGATGCTCGGCACGTTATCTCTCGCAATCACCTCTACAGGGCGATCGTTAGCCATCACCCGGTCAGGCCAATGCCCGGTGCTACCCGGTAATGCGATCCACTGGTCGTCGGCGTGCACGGTCCATTGCTGCGTAAAACGCCCGCCGCTCGCCGTTACCTCGAGCTGCAACTGACCCGGCCAGGCGCACAGAAAGTCGCTGCGCTCACCGGCGCCGCGATCGAAATAGAATGGACAGTCCCTGTATTCCTTGTCCTTGAGAACCCACTGCTGCCAGTCCGCCAGGTCGGCGGGTACGTAGTCCTGGGCGGAACCTGCCCCCATGACGAATAACAGCGTGAGAACGAACAGCCTCAGTTTCCTTGACATGATGACTCCTCGGCAATGCGTGCCTGACACTATACGTCAACGTATCGGGTGGCGATTCAGGGTCAGGACGAAGTTTGAAATTTCCGGAATTAGTAGTGCGGTGGCTTCTCGTCGGCCGGATCGCCCGACTCGCCACCCTCGCCCACGGACCGGACTCGATCGACAAGCGATCGGCAAAGCTCTTCCAGTTGCATCAATTTGGCTTGCTGGCTCGTTACCACATCGTTGAGTTCGTGCAGCAACTGGTCCTGGTGAGCAAGTCGAGATTCGAGATCGATGAAGCGTTCCTCGCTCATGGAGGTCCCCTGTTCGTGTGTGTTTATTCAGGTAGGATACACGCCAAATCCGCACGGAACCTCACATGTCACTGCTTCGTTTCGATGACATCGGCCTCGAGTTCGGCGATCAGTTAATACTGCGCGATGCCGAATTCTCGATCGAGCCGGGCGAACGCGTCTGCCTCATTGGCAGGAATGGCGCGGGCAAGTCGACGACGCTTAAGCTGATCATGGGCACGCTCGAACCGGACCGAGGCGAGATCACGGCCAGGCATGGCCTGATCGTGAGTTCGCTCGAACAAACGTTGCCGGAGGCGATGGATTTACCTGTCACAGACGTCATTCGTGCCGGCCTCACGCAGATCGAGGCTTTACTGGAGGAGTACGCAAGCAAGTCGAAACTGGACCTCGACAAGCACGGGCTGCGAGAACTCGAAGAACTGCACGCAAAGATCGACGCACATGACGGCTGGCATCTCGAGCAGCGGGTTGAGACGACAATCACCGACCTTAACCTGCCCGCCGACAAGAAAATGAATCAATTGTCGGGTGGCTGGCGTCGCCGCGTGGCGCTCGCCAAAGCACTCGTGCAAAAGCCTGACCTGTTGTTGCTGGACGAGCCAACCAATCACCTCGATATTGCAACGATCAAGTGGCTCGAGGACCGTGTCTACAATTATCCGGGCGCTGTAATGTTCATCACGCATGACCGTGCGTTCCTGCAGCGCCTCGCGACGCGCATCGTCGAAATCGACCGTGGCAAGCTGACAAGCTGGCCCGGCGACTACGATAACTTTCTGAGACGTAAGGAAAAAGTGCTCGAGGACGAGGCGGTCGCCGAGGACAAATTTGACAAGAAACTCGCCGAGGAAGAAGCCTGGATTCGCCAGGGCATCAAGGCTCGACGCACGCGCAACGAGGGCCGTGTGCGAGCGTTGCTGAAGATGCGGGAGGAACGCGAGGAACGCGTCGCCAAGGAAGGTAAAGCACGCATCCACATCGAAGAAGCTGAGCAATCAGGCCGCAAGGTCATTCGGGCTCGCAACGTCAGCTACAGCTACGGCGACGAGGAAGTGATCCGCGACTTCTCGATCAAGATCATGCGCGGCGACCGTATCGGGCTGATTGGCAATAATGGCGTGGGCAAGACTACGCTGCTGCGGCTGTTACTCGGTGAACTTGAACCGCAGTCCGGGACGCTCAAAATGGGCACCGGTCTCGAAGTCGGCTATTTCGATCAGCTCCGACAGACACTCGATCTCGAGAAGTCCGTTTCCTACAACGTGGGCGAGGGGCGCACGTATATCAAGCTCAACGGCAAGGACCGTCACGTGGTCGGTTACCTCAAGGGCTTCCTGTTCAGCCCCAAACGCTCGATGACGCCGGTCAAGTCGTTGTCCGGCGGTGAGCGCAATCGCGTCATTCTCGCCAAGCTCTTCACGCGCCCCGCCAATCTGCTGGTCCTCGACGAACCAACCAACGATCTGGATATCGAAACGCTCGAAGTGCTCGAACAGAAGCTTTGTGAGTACACGGGCACACTGATCGTCGTGAGTCACGACCGCGAATTCCTCGACAACGTCGTCACGAGCACCATTGTGTTCGAGGAAGACGGCAATGTGCAGGAATATGTTGGCGGCTACAGCGACTGGGCGCGGCGCGGGCACGAACTCGCGGTCACGGATAGTCCTTACGAGGTCGAGCGCAGGAAACGGGAAGCGCTTGAGCGCAAGAAGAACAAGGCTGCGACGAAACTCAGCTATAAAGATCAAAGGGAGCTCGACAATCTACCCGCAGAAATCGAAACCATCGAAGAAAGCATAGCGGCGCTGCAGCAGATCATTTCCGCACCCGACTTCTACACGCAGGACGCTGAGCTCGTCCAGCAAAAGCTGCACGAGCTCAGCGAAACTGAAGCCTTGCTGGAACAGCGCATCGAGCGTTGGGGCGAGCTCGAAACACGGCAGGAGTCCTTCCTGAAATAACTGCCTACAGAAGCTCTATGAGCAGGGCGACACAGGCCACCCAGCCGACAGCGAACGCCAATGTGCGAACCCAGGGAACCGCCAGCGTATAGGCGGCGAGGTGCACGAGCCGCGCCCAAAAATAGACCTGGCACATCAGGACCGTCGTTGCATTGCTGATATCCGCCGCATTGGCAATCAGCACCAGAGTGGCGAAAAGCACGAGATTTTCGACCGAATTGTAGTGCGCAGCCTTCATGCGAACTGCCCAGGCTGCAGGCGTCTTCGGAACTTCGGGGTAGCCGACGGCGTCGACGAGACCACGGATCATGATCGTATTGAGAATGTATGGAAGCCACATAATCGCCGACAGCGCGGCCACCCAGGTCAGGCTCGTAAGTTCTGGTGTCATCATCTTCTCCTTGTCGTTCTTCTGGTCAGGAAATAACACTTCTCGGGCATCGGTGCGTCGTCAGGATAGTCCTGGACGACGAAACCCAGCGACAGGTAGCACCGGTAAGCCGGTGTATTGTCGCGGTAAACGAAGAGAGAGTACTCATCATACGCACGCGTCTCTTCGAGCAACGCAATGATCAGCTCAATGAGCTTTCTGCCTGCGCCCTGCCGTCTTGAGTCAGGATTGGCCACAAGGCGCGCCAGGTGACCGCGACCGTCGCGTTCATAAGCCTGGCCGAATCCCGCCAGCTGTCCGTTGGCACTGCGTAATGTCCAGGACTGCATCAGTTCGAGGCGGCAGTCTTCGCGAAACGTTTCTGCAGTAAATGGATATCGAAAGTTCGGACCTCCCCAGATATCAACCGATACGGCATCCTGGAACCACGTCATAATCTCGTCGATCTCGGCATCCGCCAGCGGCGACAATGTCCAGCCTCTGCCCTTCCGTGAGCCCATGCTCAGCTTCTGGATTTGGGCAGGGACAGGTGCAATACGATGTAGCCCATGACGCCGGACAGCAGGGAACCGATGGAAATACCGATGCGCTCATCAAAAACTGCTTCCTGACTGACCGCCACGTTTTCGAAGGCCAGCGACCCGACAAACAAACTCATCGTGAAACCGACACCGCACAGGATCGACACGCCGTAGAGGCTGCCCCAGTTCGCGCCTTTCGGCATACGGGCGACGCCCAGTTTGATTGCCCCGAGGCACAACAGGAAGATCCCAAGCTGTTTGCCTACGAACAGGCCCGCAGCGATACCCAACGGCACCTTGTGCAGCAGGTCTTCAAGTTCAAGACCGCCAAAGTCAATTCCGGCGTTAACGAATGCGAACATGGGTAGTACACCGAAAGCCACGACGTAGTGCAGGTCGTGTTCCAGTTCCCGCAGTGGCGAGTAGTCGGGCCTGTCCGGATCGCGCATCGGAATGAAGGCGGCGAGTGCGACACCGGCAAGCGTCGCGTGGACGCCCGACTTCAATACGGCAACCCACATGATCACTCCGACGAAGACGTACGACGACACGCTCATGACTTTACGCCAACTCATTGTCGTCAGAACAAGCAAGCATGCGATCGCGGTGAGCATGGCGGGCGTTGACAGCTCTGCCGAATAGAAGATCGCGATGATTACGATGGCGCTGACATCATCGAAAATTGCCAGCGACACGAGGAAAATCTTGAGTGACAATGGAACGCGGCTGCCGAGTAGCGACAAGATACCGAGTGCAAATGCGATATCCGTTGCTGCCGGGATCGCCCAGCCATTGAATCCCTCAGGGTCGTCCTGGTTGATTAGCAGGTAGATGCCCACGGGTACGATGATGCCGCCAACCGCTCCCACCGCTGGCAATACGACATTTGATAACTGTGACAGCTCTCCCTCGAGAAACTCGCGCTTGAGTTCGAGCCCGACCAGGAAGAAGAAGATCGCCATGAGGCCGTCGTTCACCCACAGGAATAAAGGCTTGGCAATCTGCAGCGCGCCGACGCGAACTTCCACAGGCGTCTCGATGAAGTAGCCGTAGAGGCTCGCAGCGCCGGAATTGGCGGCGATCATCGCGAGTACGGAGGCAGCCATCAGCACAATGCCGCCGGCAGACTCCATTTTCAGGAAGTTCTTGATCGTCGCTTGCATTCCGAGTATCCCTGTCGCTTATGCGCCGGGCATCGTCTCGGCAAAGTACCGCCCGAATGCGCGGTGCACGACCTCGGGAGCTACGCCAAGCGCCCCCATGGCGAAATTGAATTGCTCCATCTCGGCGACGTCTCGATGGCCATCGGCGGCAATAACTTTTAGACCCATTAAGGCAATGTCCTCCTTATCGCCGTCGGATAATGATACGCCGAGATCGACTAATGGCTCGGCAAGTGCAGGATTGTCCGCCAAATCAGACATCACCGTTGTAATTAATTCGAGGGCTTCACCCCCCTGCATGCAGAAATAGTCCTGGATCAGCGCGACAATCTTTGCCGACTCCTCCGGTTCGATTTGCCCGCTCCCACGGGCGACGAACACGAGCAGGCCCGCTACCACAAATTTGGTGTCGTAGGACTTCGTGCCTTCGCTCGTTTCGATGATCAGCGTCTTGCCATCGAGCTTCGAACTGATGATTTCATTGGTCATGACAGTCTCACCGGGTTTCGTATTTCCTGCGCATGTGTTCGACTGAATCATCGATCAGTCGTTCCAGTACATTCTCATCGACGTCGGCAAGCCGTTTAATGTAAAGACAGGATTTGCCCGTCTTGTACTTCCCGAGTTTTGCCATGAGTGTATCGAACGGAGTGAAGCCGGGCATGATGTATACGGTCAGTGCCTGCTTGCGCGGCGAAAACCCCGTGATCATGAAGTCGCCTTCGCGACCGCTCGCGTAGCGATAGTGGTAGGTGCCGTACCCCACAATGCTCGTACCCCACATCCTGGCTCGCTTGCCCGTGGCCCTGCGCATCATGGCGGCCACCTTGCGTGCATCCGCGCGCATCTGCTTGTCATCAATCGAGTTCATGAAATCCTTGACGCTTGCCCTGGTCGCTCTGGTCTTGTTTTCCGCCATACCGCTCGCCCCTATTGGTGAGAGGTTCCAAACAATCGGTCGCCCGCATCGCCCAGGCCCGGGACAATGTATTTCTTCTCGTTGAGTTTCTCGTCGATGGCAGCCGCGTAGATCTTGACGTCAGGGTGCGCTTCCTCAACCAGCTCGATGCCTTCGGGACAGGTAACGATACAAATAACGACGATATCCTCCGCGCCGCTGCTTTTCAGAAGATCCAGCGCAGCTACGGTCGAACCACCTGTCGCTAACATCGGGTCGATAACGATGCAGGTACCGCCCTTGATCTGCCGCGGGAAGCGCTCGTAGTAGGTCACCGGCTGTTTGGTTTCCTCGTCCCGATAGAGCCCGACGAAACCAACGCGTGCCGTCGGTACCAGCTCGAGGATTCCCTCGAGCATCCCGACACCGGCTCGCAGAATCGGTACGACGACAATGTCTGTATCGATCTTACGGCAAGTCGCTTCCGCGACCGGCGTCTCGACCTTCACCTCTTTGGTCTTGATGTTCTTGAGGGCCTCATAGCAGACGAACTTCGTAATTTCGGTGGCGAGCTCGCGAAAGCGCTTATGGCCGGTCTCGACATCACGAATAATACCGAGCTTGTGTTGGACGCAAGGATGTTCAATTTGTATTGCCATCTACGAAACTCCGCTACTCGTCGATTTCGGCCCAGATGGCGAACTCGGTGCCAACTGGATCGATGAAGTGAAAACGGCGACCACCAGGAAACGAAAATATCTCCTGGCTGATCGTCCCACCGAGTTCCTTGACACGCTCCACATCGCGTTCGAGATCTTCGCTGAAGAACACCAGGAGCACGCCTGTCGCCGGCGCCGGTTCGGACGACAAGCGCATACCGCCATCCAGGCGGCCGTCGCTGAAACTGAAGTATTCATCACCCCACTCCTGGAATTCCCAGCCAAACATCGCCTCAAAGAAAGGCCGCGCCTTCTTCATATCGGTGACAGGTATCTCGACATAGTCGATACGGTTCTCAGCTCTCATGGCGTCTCCCGGCGCTATGGCCCTTTTAGTCTTAATATTGGACGCTCGGCGATCACCGACACGGTACCAAATTCCCCACTGATTGCGTATCGGCCATCCTCGGGGACGTACAGGTCACTGATTGCACCGTGAGCAAGTTTCCTTGTCATTTCAACAACTTCGCCACTATCTATCGTATCTGCCCGCAGTTCTTCACAGTATGGAAACTCGATACTCGCCGGCCGGATACAGATCTTCTCAGCTGGCCGTGGTTTCTCGTAAAACGGGTGCTTTGGTTCAAGATAGAGGTCGATATCGATGACCAGTGATTCGCCTTCGGTGTGCCACGACAAGACGAATGACTTCGTCAGATCGACGTCTGCAAATTCCCGCAGTTGCCGCCAGGTGATTTTTTCGTCGCTCATCAGTCCGACCCGCGCACAGGCTGCTCGGCGTTGACCCGGTCATTCAGAATGACGAAATTCGACGCAAGTCGTCTTGCCTGTCCCATAGAGTCCCTCCTAGCCGAATGTTGCTGCCACCCATACGCCGATATAGTGCGAGAACACGAGCACGAGAATCGCGATGCCAAGATGCTCGCCGATGATGTAAAACGGCGATTCGTCCTGCGATTTCGCAAGGAAATAGCTGAGCACGACGATGACGAACAGACCCCACGCTACCGAGACCGCCACCGCTGTCGTCAGCGGCAGCAACAACAATGGCACCGCGAAGCTGATCGAGAAGACGAACTTCGTCAGGAATGTCATTATTGTCGCCGCCCAGACATGGCCGTGGTCTGTATTTGGGTCGGCCTCTTCAGCCAGGTGAATTCCCAACGCGTCAGACATCGCGTCGGCGACGGCAATGACCAGAATGCCCCCGAGGACTGCCGTAATCGACCGGGTACCCGAGTTCAGTCCGACGATCAGGCCGATCGTCGTGATGACGCCGGACGTGGCGCCAAAGAATAGCCCGGTTCGGGCCCCGTCGCTCTTCAAGAATTCCATATCACTCCTGCATCAGTATGGCACTGTAGAGACGGATCGCTTCCTCATCACCGGGCATTGTAACCATTCTCTCGAACGCCAACCCCAGCTTCTCAATCAGGCCGATCGATGGAGAATTCCCGGGCGATACGATCGCGGTCAACTTTCGTATACCCAGATCGTCCCTTGCGTGCGTGACGACTGCGACTGCAGCTTCCCCGGCATAACCCCTGGAACAATAGTCCGGCAAGACTGCGAATCCGATGTCAGGGTCCTCCAGGTTGTCCCGTCTGAACAGGCCACAAATACCGATCGGCGATCCATCGGATTTCAACACCATGCTATAGGGACCGTATCCGTAGTCCTCGTACAACTTGAGCGCGCCCGCCATCATCGCCTCTCGGGCCTGCTCGGTCGTCCGGATTCCCCGGTCGCCGACATTGCGGACGAATGCCGGGTCATTCCAGACGGCCAGCATAAGGCCGGCATCATCCAGGGTAACGCGCCGCAGAAAGAGTCGCTCCGTCTCGAGCTGCCAGTCGCTCAATGCCAGGCTCCGAGAATCATGTCGATCTGTGTCATTACTCCCTCCTGGTCCAGCAGGAATACAGAAATTGCTGCTTCGAGCCCATCGGTGTTATGTGATTCTCGAGTTCCTGGGACTGCAATACGAACCCGGGGCCCAGCAGATCCTCAACCATATCGATACTGTAGCGCCGAATCTCGAGCCCGCTGCACGTTTGTGGCCCATCAGGCCCAAATGTGGCAAGTACGAAATGACCGCCAGGCACCAGGGCCTTTTTGAGAACCTCAACGTAACGTACCCGATCCTGTTCATCGATCAGAAAATGCAATGCCGCCCGGTCATGCCAAAGCTGCCACGTTCTCGACGGCCGAAACGCCGTTACGTCGGAGACAATCCACTCGACGTCCGTTGCGCGCTCGCCGAGCCGCTCCCGAGCTCGTTCCAGGGGTTTGCCCGCGACATCCAGCACCGTGATGTCGGTAAAGCCATCATCGAGCAAGTGGTCGACCAGTGTCGACGCCCCACCACCGATATCGATGATCGCATCGTCGCAGTCTACAGCCGTTCTTTCTACCAACTGCAAAGATCGCTCGGGCCGAGGTTGAAACCACGATACATCGGTGGACTTCTTATTACTGTAGACAGTCTCCCAGTGATCACGGCGGGCGGCCGCGTTCACGATTCGCTACGCCGAGTTGAGTTCTGGATGGCGCTCAGGAACCCGGCCTTGTCCGCCGGGGAGACAAGCACGTATTTCTTGTCGCCATAGGACACCTTCAATCGATCCAGCGACAGGGCGGGTGACGACAACGGGTTGCGCGTCGGCTCGATACTCGTGATCTCGGCGAGTGGAATCGTGCGCCTGAACGGCCCGGAGACAACCTGCAAATCACCATGCTCGACGGTGTAATGCGTTCGCGTGAAGATCGCAAACAACAGGGCGAGCACAAGGAGCGTAACTGCCGCGGTGGCCAACCGAACGGGCCAGGGCGTCTCGGTGATCATCACGGCTATGAGCGCCCAGATCATTCCCCCGATGGTCAAAAGCATGACCGGTATCATCCACCCATCGACTTTGGAGACAAACCGCATCCGGCTATTCTAGGCGACGTTGGCCAGAGACGGAAATCGCGATATCCAGCGACAGGTCGCCGTCGCTCCATTGGTATTGCACCGGGATGCCAAGCTCTCCGCTGAACTGTAACGGTTCCGGGTTGATCCGGTACCAGTATTCCTCGTGTCGCTCGAATAAGGTGATCGCGAACTCGACACCACTTTCGCTACTGCTGGCCACCAGGATATCGATCTTGTGATCCTGGAACTCGATCGGGACGACATGCCCGTCGCGGACTCGAGCCCGACTATTGATCTGGCCGACACTGTCATCGGCGGTCAATACGACGTCGTAGTTGCAGAACAGAACAGTTTCGGGCGCAGCATGCCCAAGGCCACCGGCAAGCGCCAGCGCGACCAGTGCGGAAGGGATAATCGCTCTATTCAACACATGCTTTTGAGACTAGATACCCATCCTCGCAAGGGTGTCGATAACCTCGCGTAAGAAGCGCGCAGCCGCAGGATGTTTAACGGCGAAATTGGCTTCGAGTCCTGTTGCCCGCTCTACCAACGCGCCCGCGTCGGTGTCGTTCTCGATCACGCTGTGGATGTCATTGTCCAGATCGCCCATGAGCTGCTGCAGCTCCTCATCCACATCCGCTTTGCCGATTTCCTCTCGCAACTGCGCCAGCAGGTCTTTGATTCGTTCGTTGCTCATTTTCCTAGCCCAGCTTCCTGATTCCGATCGCGTCTCTTATCTGTGCAAGATACGGCACTGACAATTCGCGTGCACGTTCCGCGCCCTTCTTTAGCTCTGCTTCAACCATAGCAGGATCGGCGATCAGCCGATCGTACTCTTCGCGGGCGGGCTTCATGTGCTCATTGATGTACTCGAACAATTGCTGCTTCATCTGGCCCCACGCGATACCGTCGGCGAAGGCTTTCGCCACCTCGGCCATTTCGTCGGGCGTCGCAAACGCTTTGTAAATATCGTACAGCGTACTGCCTTCCGTCTCTTTCGGCTCACCCGGCTCGAGGCTGTTGGTCTTGATCTTCATGATCAACTTGCGCAGTCGCTTTTCCGGAGCAAACAATGGAATTGTGTTGTTGTAGCTCTTCGACATCTTTCGTCCGTCGAGACCCTTGAGAACCGCGGTGTCGTCTCCGATGACAGCCTGCGGCAACACGAGCGTTTCGCCATAATTGTGATTAAAGCGCTGCGCGATATCGCGGGCCATCTCAACGTGCTGCTTCTGGTCCTGGCCGACCGGAACCCTGGTGGACTTGAACATCAGGATGTCCGCCGCCATCAGGATCGGATAGCTGAACAGCGCCATCATGACGCCTTTATCCGGGTCCTTGTTACCACTCTCAATGTTCACCTGCACGGAGGCTTTGTAGGAATGCGCGCGGTTCATGAGGCCCTTGGCTGTCATGCCATGCAGTATCCACGTGAGCTCGGGTATTTCGGGGATGTCCGACTGCCGGTAAAAATAGGCATGCTCGGTGTCCAGACCCAGTGCCATCCACGCGGCCGCAATCTCGAGCGTGGACTGAACGATCTTGTCGGGGTCTTCGCTCTTTGCCAGCGAATGATAGTCCGCGAGGAAGTAGAAGTGCCTGGTTTCGAGATCCTTGCTGGCCTCGATACCCGGCCGAATGGCGCCCACGTAGTTCCCGATATGCGGCGTACCTGTCGTGGTAATGCCGGTCAGATAAACATCCTGCGTCATTCCTAGTAACCTGCGGCCTGGCCGTCCTTTCTTACTTCCGAGGCGCCATAGTACACGCCTTCTTCCTTATCAAACATGATTGCCTGGTAACCGCCGAAGCTGCCATTGGACCCGCCCAGGGTATGACCTTTTCGTTCGAGCTCTTCCCGCACCGCGGTACTGAATCCGTTTTCGAGGTGCAGCACGCCGCCATCGGTCATTTCGGTCCCGGTCGGTTGCGATGAGCCGGTGTGATTAACGCGCGCCGCGTCGCCTGCCTCCTGCAGGTTCATGCCGAAGTCGACCATGTTCACAACTATTTGCGCATGACCCTGCGGCTGCATGGCGCCGCCCATCAGGCCAAAGCTTATCAGCGGCTCGCCGTCCTTCATTACGAATGCGGGGATAATCGTGTGGAACGGGCGCTTACCCCCTTCAACCACATTTGCGTGGTCCGCATCCAGGGCAAACAGCTCGGCGCGGTCCTGCAATACGAATCCCAGGTCGCCTGGCGTCATACCGGAGCCCATTCCCCGGTAGTTACTCTGAATCAGTGACACCATGTTGCCGTCGCTGTCCGCCACCGTGAGATAAATCGTGTCACCCTCTTCCAGTTTCGCATCGCCAGCGGGCAAGGACAGCGATGCCTTTTCAGGCGATATCAGCTCGCGGCGCTCAGCCGCGTACTCTTTCGAGACCAGCCAGTCGACCGGTACATCCGCGAAATCCATATCAACGTAGTACTTCGCGCGATCCTCAAATGCGAGTTTCTTCGCCTCGACCAGTGTGTGCAGGTACTCGGCGCTGCCAAATCCCATCGAGGCGATATCAAAGCCCTCGAGAATATTCAGTATCTGCAGGGCAGCGATTCCCTGCCCATTTGGCGGTAATTCGTAGACATCCCAGCCACGGTAATTGGTCGAGACCGGCGTCACCCACTCCGATGTATGTGCAGCGAGATCGTCGTAGCTGAGCAAACCGCCCTGCTCCGCCATGTAGGCATCGATCTTTCTTGCGATGTCGCCTTTGTAGAATTCGTCACGTCCTTTCTCTGCTATCGCTTCGAGCGTGTTCGCAAGTCGTGGGTTCCTGAACATCTCTCCTTTCTTCGGCACGTCGCCGCCCGGCATGTAGGTCTCGGCAAACCCCGGGTAGTGCCCTATGCGTTTCTTGTTGGACTGGAAGTAGTAGGCAATGACCTCCGATACCGGGAACCCATCGCGAGCGTACTCAATAGTGGGCGCGAGGATGGCTTTCATGGGGAGGCGGCCATAGCGGCCATGCAACTCGTACCAGCCGTCCACTGCGCCCGGCACACTAACCGGTAATGGACCAAAGGGAGGGATCTTCTCAATGCCGTTTTCCTGGAAGTACTCCAGGGTCATTGCCATGGGTGCGCGCCCCGACGCATTGAGACCCGTCAGTTCTTTCTTTTGTGCATCCCAGACAATTGCGAAGAGGTCCCCACCGATGCCGTTTCCGGTCGGTTCCATCAGGCCGAGCGCAGCATTGGCAGCGATGGCCGCATCGACAGCGCTGCCGCCCGCCCTGAGAATATCGAGTGCGATTTGTGTGGCAAGCGGCTGGCTCGTGGCCGCCATTCCGTGTGGTGCTATCACCTCCGAGCGTGACGCAAGCGCACGCCCCGCTACACGATCGTAGCCCGGGTCAGCCGCCATGCCGATATTCCCGAAAATCAAACAAATGCCGCAGAACCACCATGCTTCTCGTCTCATCCTATGCTCCATACCCCATCGGGGCTGCCAATGATGGCACTCGCCGCCAACCTCGGCAACAGGGTATTATTGCCAGATGAACGCAGACTACACAGACAAGAACCCCGCACTCAGCGCACTTTATGGCGGTCACCTCGAAACCGTGATGGCGCGCCACGACTACGCCCTGGAGAAAGCCGGTGCCAGCCATGCCCTTATCTACTCGGGTAATCCAAAGCTGGCGTTTCTCGACGATAACTATTACCCGTTCAAGGCGAACCCGCATTTCGTCAGCTGGGCACCGCTGACGGCACTGCCATTCTCCTATGTGGTCCATACGCCCGGAGAGACACCGGTCCTGATCTACTACCAGCCTCGCGACTACTGGCATGTCGTGCCCGGCGCACCCGACGGTTACTGGACCTCGCAATTCGACGTCCGGGTCGTGCACTCGATCGACGACATCGCCGCACATCTGCCGGAGGACCGTGAGAAATGCATTGCGATCGGCGAATTTGAGGACGCAGCGCTGGCCTTCGGCGTTGAGCGCGTCAATCCCACCACGGCGGTCAATATCCTGCACTTCGCGCGTGGCGTAAAGACAGAATACGAACTGGCCGTAATGCGATTGGCTGCGCAGCGCGGCGCTGCAGGCCATGTTGCTGCCGAAGCTGCATTCCGTGCCGGCGAGCCCGAGTTCGATATTCACCGTGCCTACTGCAAGGCTGTCAGCCACACTGACCCTGAACTACCGTATGGCAATATCATCGCGCTCAACGAGCACGGCGCTGTGCTGCATTACACCGACCTTGATCGCAAGGCTCCCGAGACGATTCGTTCATTCCTGATCGATGCAGGTGCGCAGGTGCATGGGTACGCGTCGGACATCACGCGTACCTACTCGAATGGCGATCAGCGGTTTCAGGATCTCATAGATCGCATGGATGCGATGGAGCTGGAAATCGTTGCTCGCGTGCAGGCCGGCATTGATTATCGCGAGTTGCATGTCGATACCCATAAGACGCTGGCCGCGCTGCTCGTCGATGCCGAACTCGCGACGGGCGACCCGGATACGCTTTTGGAAACCGGCGTAACTTCGACATTTTTCCCGCACGGTCTCGGCCATCTGCTCGGCATCCAGGTACATGATGTCGGCGGACACCAGGAAAATGAGGCTGGCACTATCATCGATCCACCAAGCGGTCATCCTTTTCTCAGGCTGACCCGGGTACTCGATGAAGACATGGTGCTGACCATCGAACCGGGCCTCTATGTGATCGATATGCTACTCGAGAAATTGCGTGGCACACCCGGCGAAGATCACGTGAACTGGAAGACCGTTGACTGGCTGCGCCCATACGGAGGCGTGCGCATCGAAGACGACATTCGAGTAATGGCTAGTGGTCAGGAGAATCTGACTCGCGACGCTTTTGCTCGTCTTTGAGTTTCGCCTTCACTCTCGCCCCTTTCTTTTCCAGGATCGGCTTCAGAATCCTGCCTACCCATGGCATCACGTAAGCCACTGACGTAAGCCAGCCACTGGACCTCGGCATTGCGAGTTCCCGCACGTTATTGCCGCACAGATCCAGGATTGCCTGTGCGACCTCTTCGGCCGTACTCATGGGCTGGGAAAAGACAATATCATCGACATTGACCAGGTTCGTCATGATAAAGCCGGTGTCGATCGGACCGGGCGAAACCACAGCGGCCTTGATTCCTGTGCCCTGCAATTCCTCATGTAAAGCAAGAGTGAAGATGCGTAGGCCGAATTTGCTGGACGAATAGGTTGTCGCACCCACGCTTGCGAGGCGTCCATGCAGCGACGCAACATTGATAATCGCACCGCCACCGGCCTCTTCCAGGTAAGGCAACGCCAATCGAGTAAGAACGATGGGTGCCCGCAGATTGACGTCAATAATCCTGCCCAGATCTGCGGCGTCTACATCCCGTACGTTGCCGCGCGCGTGAAAGCCGGCATTGTTAACAAGTACATCGACGCGGCCGAACTCAAAGGCCGCCTTTTTGAACAGGTCATTGCACGCGTCGGCGTCGGTTACGTCCATCGCGAATATTTCGACCCGTGTCTTGTCACGTAGCTCAGCGGCGATGGTCTCGAGATTCTTCTTATTGCGTGCAACAAGCACGAGATTCGCGCGGGCTTCGGCGAGCAGGCGTGCGGTAGCCGCGCCCACACCTTCGGATCCGCCGGTAATAATGACGGTCTTGTCTTTGAAAATCATGAAGAGAGTATACGCGTAGCAGCGGCCGTCGGCCGCCAATGACCGCGATGCTCTGATCGACTAGAAGCCCAGGTAGCCCTTGATCTTCTTCCAGAGAGAAGATTCCCACCCATACACTTCGAGCTGTTCCGGTTCGAGCACAGCCACAGGCATCGTGGTGTCGGGTCTAATGGGCTCGTTTGCCGCGGCGTCCTCGGGACGCATCTCGAGCTTGCCCTTCTTGCCTTCTCGCGCGGTCGTCAGGCCGTCCACCTCAAGACTCAGGTAAGGCAGCACATCGTCATCGACGATGTCGTCCAGGAACACGGCATCCGGATCGAAGGCTTCCTTCGACAGGATTACGCAGTCATCAAACGCTTCGTTGTCGTTGCTAATGGTCCGGCTCCAACATTCCAGCCGCCCGGTGGGCGACTACCACGTATAACTTTATGCCTCTTGGCCAATTTTCACTGTGAGCCGACTCACAAATGCGTGATTACGATAACTCACTGAATTTACGTTACTTTCTTCGTCTTTTTACATAATTATGCGACCTGAAGCAGCACCTCTTCTGCCGCTTTTCGTCCAATTTCGACAATTTCACCGGCTCGATCGATATCAAACGTGCGGGCCGCGTCACGCGGGATCTCGATTATCATGTCGGGCGGGTAAGCGGCCAGTTTCTGCCGCGCGATAGTGCTCTGCATAGCGTCGTATACGAGGTAGGCAACATCGGCCGCGCTGAGATTCTTTCTGCCGTCGTACCTGTGATCCCCGGTCGGCTTGCCGCCGAGATTGACAGCAAGCGTCAGGTCAGTGTGATCGTCGAACACCGGCGCAATCGGTACAGGATTAACAACGCCGCCATCAACGAGCATCTTCTCGCGATACTTCGCCGGCGTGAAAAAAATCGGCAACGAACAGGACGACCGGATGGCATCGAACAACGAACCTTCGCTGAGCCAGACCTCCCGTCCGCTCTGTAACTCGGTCGCGACAGCCGTGAATGGAATGGGCAGGTCCTCGATCAGGCAGTCGCCAACCAGCTTCTTCATCTGCTCGATGATCTTGTCGCCTTTCATCAGGCCGCCGCCAACCCAGGCGATGTCCATCCACGAGACCATGTCGAACTTGGTGACATTGCGTACCCAGTGTTCGTACTCGGTCAGCTTGCCCGCCGCATAGATTCCGCCTACGAGCGCACCAGCCGAGCAGCCGGCGACCGAGCGGATGTCGTAGCCGCGCTCCTCAAGTACATGGATTACGCCGATGTGCGCGAGCCCGCGAGCACCGCCGCTCCCAAGTACCAGCGAGACTGTTTTCCCGCGAAATGTGGTCATGCAACAATGCTAGGGCATAAAAAAAGCCAGGCTAAGCCCGGCTTTTACGTATTGTCGGTATCGCGGCCGCTTGCCGTTCCTACTCTTCGGTTGCCACTTCCTGCTCGGCAAGCTCCGTCAGCATAACGATTGCCATCGGCGCCGCATCGCCCGGGCGCGGACCGGTCTTCAGGATGCGCAGGTAGCCACCTGGACGCTCCTTGAAACGCGGACCGATCTCCGAGAACAGCTTGCCGACAACTTCCTTGTCCCTCAGGCGATTGAATGCAAGACGACGATTCGCGACGCTGTCTTCCTTGGCGAGCGTAATAAGCGGCTCGACCACACGGCGCAGTTCTTTGGCTTTGGGTAACGTCGTGCGGATCGTTTCGTGCATCAACATCGACGTAGCCATGTTGCGGAACATGGCCTTGCGGTGTGAGCTGTTACGACCCAGTCGACGACCGGATTTTCTATGACGCATCTTCGTATTCCTTGGATTACATCATGAGCTCATGCTCGGGACGCAGGCTGGCCGGCGGCCAGTTATCCAGGTGCATTCCGAGACCGAGTCCATGACCTTCGAGTACTTCCTTGATCTCCGTGAGAGACTTCTTGCCAAGGTTCGGCGTCCTCAGGAGTTCAACTTCGGTTCGCTGCACGAGGTCACCGATGTACATGATGTTCTCTGCCTTGAGGCAGTTAGCTGAACGAACCGTGAGTTCCAGCTCGTCGACCGGGCGCAGGAGAATCGGATCTACCTGGTTCTCGGCCTGGGCACCCGTGCCTTCTTCCTGACCTTGCAGGTCAACGAAGACGGACAGCTGATCCTTGAGGATACTGCCAGCGCGGCGAATAGCCTCTTCAGGATCGATCGTGCCGTTCGTTTCGATATCGATCAGCAGTTTGTCGAGGTCAGTGCGCTGTTCAACACGGGCCGCTTCGACGTTGTAGGTCACGCGAACGATCGGGCTAAACGAGGCATCGAGCTGAAGACGACCGATCGGGCCAGCCTGCTCTTCGAATACCGGGCGCTGAGTGGCCGGACGATAGCCGCGGCCACGCTCGACCCTGAGAACCATATTCAGTTCACCAGCCTTGGTCAGGTTGGCGATCACCATCTCGGGGTTCATGATTTCGACATCATGATCCAGCTGAATGTCACCAGCTGTCACCGGGCCCGGGCCCTTCTTCGACACGCGAAGCTCGGCTGTGTCACGAGTGTTCATCGTGACGGCTACCTGCTTCAGGTTGAGGAGAATATCGACGACATCTTCCTGCACGCCTTCAATACTCGTGTACTCGTGGAGTACACCCTCGATCTCGGCTTCCGTGATCGCAGCGCCAGGCATGGACGACAGCAGAATGCGGCGCAGCGCATTGCCGAGCGTGTGGCCAAAGCCGCGTTCGAACGGCTCGATAACTACTTTTGCTTGCAGATCGTTGACCGGCGTCACTTTGACGACGCGCGGTTTCAGAAATTCGTGTACAGATTCCTGCATGGGTAAATACCCTCCGATTACTTCGAGTACAGCTCGACGACGAGGTTTTCGTTGATGTCGGGAAGAATGTCTTCACGATCAGGCAACGCCTTCAAAACACCTGCCATCTTCTTGGCGTCGACATCTACCCACTCGGGCAGGCCGACCTGGCTCGCAATTTCCATCGCGCTCTGGATGCGCAATTGCTTTTTCGCTTTCTCGCGAATCGTAATTGCGTCCCCAGCTTTGATCTGGGCAGACGGGATGTTAACGACTTTGCCGTTAACCTCGATGCTCTTGTGGCTCACGAGCTGGCGAGCCTCGGCACGCGTCGAAGCAAATCCCATGCGATAAACCGTGTTATCGAGACGACCCTCGAGGAGGCGCAACAGGTTCTCACCCGTCGAACCCTTCAATTGGGCAGCACGCTTGTAATAATTGCGGAACTGACGCTCGAGTACACCGTACATGCGACGCAGTTTCTGCTTCTCACGGAGCTGCAAACCGTAGTCCGACATACGCGGACGACGTTGTGTCGGGCCACCCGGAGGTACCTCGAGCTTGCACTTCGACTCGAGCGGCCGTACGCCACTCTTCAGAAACAGATCCGTGCCTTCGCGGCGGGACAGTTTGCACTTTGGTCCTAAATATCTTGCCATTGTTCAGCCTCTACACGCGGCGTTTCTTGGGCGGACGACATCCGTTGTGCGGAATTGGCGTCACGTCCTCAATGTTTTGAATACGGAAACCCAGGGCATTCAGGGCGCGAACCGCTGACTCACGGCCCGGGCCTGGCCCACGAACGCGCACGTCAACATTCTTGACACCAAACTCGAGAGCCGCACGGCCCGCTTTGTCCGATGCAACCTGAGCCGCGAACGGGGTTGATTTACGCGAACCACGGAAACCGCAACCGCCGGCCGTAGCCCAGGACAGGGCATTACCCTGCCGATCGGTAATCGTGATAATCGTGTTGTTGAAGGAAGCATGAATGTGCGCGATAGCGTCAACAACGTGCTTTTTAACCTTCTTCTTTTTTGGTTCTGCCATAGTTATATTCGCGGCCTGCGGCCGCTCCTACTATCGTTTAATCGGGCGCTTCGGTCCCTTGCGGGTCCGGGCGTTCGTACGAGTGCGTTGGCCGCGGAGCGGCAACCCACGACGATGACGGATACCACGGTAAGAACCGAGGTCCATCAATCGCTTGATGTTCATCGACGTTTCACGACGCAAATCACCTTCGACCGTGAAAATTGCTACGGCCTTACGAAGCTTCTCAACTTCGGGCTCCGCAAGATCCTTAACCGGCGTGCTCTGAGGAACGCCGGCGGCTTCGCAAATCTGCTTCGCGCGCGTGTCTCCGATTCCGAAGATCGACGTCAGTGCAATCACGACGTGCTTGTTCAACGGGATGTTTATGCCTGCTATACGTGCCACTTAACAAATCCTCATCAATAGCGCGGGAATCAACCCTGGCGCTGCTTGTGCCGTGCGTCAGTGCAGATCACCCGCACAACACCGTTACGGCGAATAATCTTGCAGTTTCTGCACATCTTTTTAACTGATGCTCTTACTTTCATGAGCGTGCTCCTAATACGTGTGCCAACCCTACCTGGGCTGCCCACCCCTGCCGTAGTTTCTTAAGTTGGCTTTTTGCATCATGCCTTCGTACTGGTGACTCATGGCATGTGCCTGCATTTGTGACATGAAGTCCATCGTGACCACGACCAGGATCAGCAGCGACGTGCCACCGAAGCTGAACGGCATGCTCGGGTAGAACATGCGAACGAACTCGGGCAGGAGGCATACGCCAGCGATGTAAAGCGCGCCCCAGAACGTCAGTCGGGTCAGGACCCGGTCAATGTATTCCGCCGTATGGGCGCCCGGCCGGATTCCCGGCAGGAATGCGCCTGCCTTCTTCAGGTTGTCCGCTGTGTCCTTGGAGTTGTACATCAGCGCCGTGTAGAAGAAGCAGAAGAAAATAATCATCGCTGCGTACAGCAACACGTAGACAGGCTGACCCGGACCGAGGTTCGCACCAATGGTCTGCAGCGCCCGCTGTACAGCGTTGGGATCGGCAGACTGGCCGAAGAATTGTGCAATCGTTGCCGGAAACATCAGGATGCTCGAGGCAAAGATCGGCGGGATAACACCCGACATGTTGATCTTGAACGGCAGGAACGTGCTCTGCGCCTGGAACATCTTGCGACCTTGCTGACGCCGGGCGTAGTTGACCGTAATACGGCGCTGTGCCCGCTCCATGAAGGTCACAAATACGATCGCCGCAATGCCACCGATCAGCATCAGGATCGCGGTAATCGCGGCCATCTCACCATTACGAACGAGATCCGCTGTGCCTGCGATAGCCGCGGGCAGACCTGAGACGATGCTTGCGAGAATGATCATCGAGATACCGTTACCGATACCACGTTCCGTAATCTGTTCGCCCAGCCACATCAGGAAGACCGTGCCTGTCACCAGCGTAATGCACGCTGTAATAAGGAACGCGGGACCCGGATTGACGACGAGCGTGCCCTGATTCTGCAAGAAGCTTGCCGCTGCGATGGACTGGAAACTCGCCAGCGCGACTGTGCCGTAGCGCGTGTACTTAACGATCTGCCGACGGCCCTGTTCACCTTCCTTACGCAGCTGCTGTAACTGCGGAACGATGTGGCTGGCCATCTGCATGATAATGGACGACGAAATGTACGGAATGATGCCGAGTGCGAATATGCCGAATCGAGACAACGCGCCACCGGAGAACATGTTGAACATGCCGAGCATGCCGCCCGACTGTTCCTGGAACCATTGGGCGAGCGCAACCGGGTCCACGCCGGGCACCGGGATAAAGGTGCCAACGCGGTATACGATCAGCGCGCCCACGAGGAACGCAAGACGAACCTTCAGTTCGCCAAGCTTGCTCGCCTGCTTCGCCAGTTCGGCCGGATTTTGTTGGGGCTTCTTCGCCATACTTGGTTCATTCGCGCGTAAGACGCGCTCCTACATTAATCTTCGATGCTTCCGCCAGCTTTCTCGATTTCCGCACGGGCACCTTTGGTGACCGCCAGACCCTTGAGCTTGACCGCCTTCTTGATCTCGCCAGACTTGATGACCTTAATCTTGGTCACAAAAGCCGGTACAAGATTGGCCTTCTTCAGCACGTCCATATCTATGACGTCTGCTTCCGGCAGCTCGAGTTCGTGCAAACGCAACTCTGCCGTGTACTTGGCCATGCGCGAACGGAAGCCAACCTTGGGCAGGCGACGTTGCAGCGGCATCTGGCCGCCTTCGAATCCAACCTTGTGGTAACCGCCGGAGCGAGCGTGCTGGCCCTTATGGCCGCGACCACTCGTCTTACCCTGGCCCGCGGAATGACCGCGACCCTTGCGCTTGCCTTCTGTTTTCGCACCCTTACTGGGCGACAATTCGTTAAGACGCATGTCAGGCTTCCTCTACCGATAGCAGGTATGAAACACGGTTGATCATGCCGCGGTTCTCGGGCGTGTCCGCAACTGTCACCGTGTGGTGCATGCGACGTAACCCCAGTCCGACAACGCAGGCTTTGTGGCTCTTCAGCCGCCCGTGCTTGCTCTTGACCAGCGTGACCTTCAACTCTTTTGGCTTCGCCATGATCTGTTCTCCCGGCGATTAAGCCAGGATCTCCTTAACTTTCTTGCCGCGCTTCGCTGCGATGGCCTGCGGTGAATGAATCTCCGACAGTCCCTTGATCGTTGCGCGAACAACATTGATCGGGTTGCGCGAGCCGTAGCTCTTCGCGAGTACGTTACGTACACCGGCCGCTTCGAATACCGCACGCATCGCACCACCGGCGATTACGCCAGTACCTTCAGAGGCAGGCTGCATGTAAACCAGCGTGGCTCCATGACGCCCTTTCTTGGCGTACTGCAACGTATCGTTGTTCAGGTTCACCGTGATCATGTCGCGGCGAGCAGCCTGCATCGCCTTCTGGATCGCAATCGGCACTTCACGCGCCTTGCCATACCCGAAACCGACTTTGCCTTGCCCGTCGCCAACCACTGTCAGCGCGGTGAAACCGAATTGACGACCGCCCTTTACGACCTTGGCGACGCGGTTAACGGTGACCAGCTTTTCGATGAGGTCATCGCCAGCCTGATTCTGTTCGTTTCTTGCCATCTTTAATTCTCTTTAGAACTTCAGACCCGCTTCGCGGGCAGCGTCGGCCAGTGCTCTAACACGACCGTGGTAACGGAAACCGGAACGATCAAACGCAACGGTGTCAATGCCGGCGGCCTTCGCTTTCTCAGCGATACGCGCGCCAACGATGGCAGCTGCTTCGACGTTGCCGCCGTTCTTGATGCCCTTGCGAACTTCAGCCTCGAGCGTCGATGCCGATGCCAGGATCTGGTTGCTTTTGCCCCCGATAACCTGCGCATAGATATGCCGCGGTGTGCGGTGCACACTCAGACGGTTCGCTTCGAGTTCACGAATCTTCGCGCGACCACGACGGGCCCTGCGCAAACGATTTTGTTTTTTGTCCAGTTTCATTGGTGTTCTACCTGATTATTTCTTCTTCGCTTCCTTGAGCTGTACTCGCTCATCGGAATAGCGAACGCCTTTGCCCTTGTAAGGTTCCGGCGGACGGAAGCCGCGAATCTCTGCAGCGGCCTGGCCAACTTTCTGTTTATCAGCGCCCTTGACGACAATTTCCGTCTGGCTAGGCGTCTCGACGCTGACCCCTTCAGGCGCCTCGAAAACGACCGGGTGCGAGAAACCGAGTGACAGGTTCAGTTTCTTGCCCTGTGCCTGCGCGCGATAACCGACGCCCTTCAATTCGAGCTTCTTCTCGAATCCTTCAGACACGCCTTTCGCCATGTTGGCAACAATGGCGCGCATTGTGCCGGTGACCGCACTCGCGAAACGCGAACCCGAACGCGGAGCAAACGTCAGGACATTCTCTTCCTGCTTGATTTCGACTTCGGAATTCAGCTCGATCGACAGTTCTCCGTTGCCGCCCTTCAGCGTGACAACAGTGCCGTCCTGCTTGAACTCAACGCCTTTCGGCAGCTCTATCGGTGCTTTTGCAACTCTTGACATAGTTCTGTCTCTTCCGGGTAAGAATCACGCATCACTGAACGATGCAGAGAACCTCACCACCAATACCCTTGTCACGTGCCTGGCGATCGCTCATTACGCCCGCAGACGTCGATACGATGGCTACACCCAGGCCGCCCATTACTTTCGGCAGGCCATCCTTGCCACGGTAAATCCGCAGACCAGGGCGACTCGCGCGTTGAATCTTCTCGATAACAGGCACGCCCTCGAAGTACTTGAGCTCAACCGTGAGCTCTTTCGTGGCGCCTTCACCATCGGTTGCGAAACCGGTGATGTAGCCTTCGTCCTGCAATACCTTCGCAATAGCTTCTTTCGCCTTCGACGCCGGCATCGACACAGCAACCATGCGGGCTTTCTGCCCGTTACGAATGCGTGTCAGCATGTCTGCGATTGGATCGGTCATACTCATGTTCTGTCTCCGCCTACCAGCTGGCTTTCGTCAGGCCGGGGATTTCGCCATTCATGGCGGCTTCACGCAGCTTGTTGCGGCCAAGGCCGAACTTGCGGTACACACCATGCGGGCGTCCCGTAATTGCGCAGCGATTCCGCTGGCGCGTCGGGCTGCCATCGCGCGGCAACTTGTTCAGCTTCGCCTGTGCAACAGCGCGTTCTTCATCCGAGCTGTTGATGTTGCGGATGATCGCCTTCAGAGCCTTACGCTTCTCAGCCTGCTTCGCTACGAGCTTGGCACGCTTGAGTTCACGCGCAATCATTGACTTCTTAGCCATGCTATTTCCTATTTCTTGAACGGAAAGTTGAACGCCTCGAGGAGCGCCCGACCTTCGTCTGCATTGCGTGCGGTGGTGGTAATAACAATGTCCATACCACGCAGCACGTCGATTTCGTCGTAGTTGATTTCCGGGAAGATGATCTGTTCCTGGACACCCATGCTGTAGTTACCCTGCCTGTCGAACGACTTCGGACTCAGACCCCGGAAGTCACGAATACGCGGGATTGCGATGTTAACGAGGCGATCAAGGAACTCGTACATGCGTTCGCGACGCAACGTAACCTTGCAACCGATCGGCATGCCGTCGCGAATCTTGAACGCAGCAACCGATTTGCGAGCCAGGGTCGTCACCGGCTTCTGGCCAGCAATCTTCTCCATGTCCTCACGGGCTTTTTCCATGACCTTCTTGTCAGCAACCGCGTCACCAACACCCATGTTCAGGGTGATCTTGGTGATCTTCGGTACTTCCATCGGGTTCTTCAGGCCGAGCTTCTTCTGGATTTCTCCAGCCAGCTCGTTCTGATACTTTTCCTGTAAACGTGACATATCTGTTCTCTTAAATGTCTACTACGTCGCCGCTTTTGAAGACGCGCACTTTGCTGCCGTCTTCCTCTACGCGGAAACCGACCCGCTCACCCTTCTTCGACTTCGGGTTGAATACGAGTACGTTTGAGATATCCAGCGGCATCGCCTTGTCCTTGATGCCACCCATTTCACCGATATTCGGATTGGGCTTAATGTGCTTCTTGGCGAGGTTCACACCTTCAACCAGCACGCGATCGTCTTCCATCACCTCGAGCACGGTGCCACGACGACCCTTGTCCTTACCGGTCGTTACGATGACTTCATCGCCTTTTCTAATCTTGTTCACTTAAAGAACCTCCGGCGCCAACGAGATGATCTTCATGAACTGGCTCGAGCGCAGCTCACGGGTCACCGGGCCAAAAATACGAGTGCCGATTGGCTCGAGGCGCGCATTCAACAGAACTGCGGCATTGCCGTCGAAACGAATCAGCGAACCATCTTTGCGACGTACGCCTTTACGCGTCCGGACAACAACGGCGTTGTAGATCTCGCCCTTCTTGACCTTGCCGCGCGGGATCGCGTCCTTGACGCTAACCTTGATAACGTCGCCCACACCGGCGTAGCGGCGCTTCGAGCCGCCTAGCACCTTGATGCACTGTACGCGGCGAGCACCGGAGTTATCGGCTGCGTCCAGAACTGTCTGCATCTGAATCATGACTGAATCCTATTGTTGTTACTTGTCTGCTGCGCGTTCAACAACGTTGACGACAGACCAGGATTTGTTCCTTGAAATCGGACGGCACTCGGAGATCGCTACGCGGTCGCCTGCTTTGCACTCGTTCGATGCATCATGCGCAAGTACCTTGGTCGTACGGCGGATGTACTTGCCGTAAACCGGGTGCTTGATCAGGCGCTCGATGGCGACCGATACGGTTTTGTCCATCTTGTCGCTGACGACACGTCCGGTAACCGTACGCTGTACTTTCTTCTCTTCACTCATTTCTTGTCACCCGCTGCACGCTGCAGTTCGCTGAGAACCGTCTTTACGCGCGCGATATCTCTTTTTACACGGCCGTGCTCGGTATTTTGCGTGAGCTCACCCGTTGCATGCTGCATACGCAAGTTGAACTGCTCGCGGCGAAGCGCAACGAGTTCCTCGTTAAGCTCTTCGACTGACCTGCTTCTAAGATCTGCTGCATTCATCACATCACCTGCCGTGATACAAATTTGGTGCCGAACGGCAGCTTCGCGGCCGCCAGGCGGAACGCTTCGCGCGCCACCTCTTCGGTCACACCTTCCATCTCGTACAGCATCCGGCCCGGTTGTACCTGGCACACCCAGTACTCGACGTTGCCTTTACCCTTACCCTGGCGGACTTCAAGCGGCTTCTTCGAGATCGGCTTGTCGGGGAAAACCCGAATCCAGATCTTTCCGCCACGCTTGATATAACGCGTCATCGCACGACGAGCCGCCTCAATCTGACGAGCGGTCAGACGACCACGACCGGTCGCTTTCAGGCCGTACTCACCGAAAGAAACACTGCTTCCGCGATGCGCCAGACCGCGGTTGCGGCCCTTCATCTGCTTGCGAAACTTTGTTCGTTTAGGCTGTAACATCTCAATGGTTCCTTAGGAACGAGCGCCGGCGGCAGCTTCAGTTGGCTCTGCCGGAACCGCTTCGGGCTTGTCAAAGACCTCACCCTTGAAAATCCAAACCTTCACGCCGATAACACCGTAAGTGGTGTGTGCTTCGGCTGTGCCGTAATCAATGTCCGCACGCAGCGTGTGCAGCGGAACACGACCTTCGCGGTACCACTCAGAACGTGCGATTTCAGCACCGTTCAGGCGACCGCCAACTTTCACCTTGACGCCCTCAGCACCCACACGCATCGTATTGGTCACAGCACGCTTCATGGCGCGGCGGAACATGACACGACGCTCGAGCTGCTGAGCGATGCCTTCGGCAACCAGCTGCGCATCGAGTTCAGGCTTGCGTACCTCGCTGATGTTGATGCGAACATCCTGGATGGCCATGCCAATCATCCGCGACACTTCCAGACGCAGCTTCTCGATGTCCTCACCCTTCTTGCCGATTACGATGCCCGGACGAGCCGTGTGAATCGTAATGTTGACCTTGTTCGCCGGACGTTCGATCGAGATACGGCTAACCGATGCGTCTTTCAACTTCTTCTTGATGTAGACGCGAATCTGGTGGTCCGCCGCGATGTATCCCGGGAATGTTTTCGAATCGGCATACCACTTGGACGCCCAGTCTTTGACGATGCCGAGGCGAATGCCTGTTGGATGTACTTTCTGACCCATATTTCTTACTCGTCCGCTACGCGAATCGTGATGTGGCTGTTCCGCTTGATAATCCGTGCGCCACGACCTTTTGCACGAGCGCGGTAACGACGGAACGTCGGCGCTTCGTTTACTTCGATCGTCGCAACTTTCAATTCGTCGATATCCGCACCGTGGTTGTGTTCCGCGTTGGCTACCGCCGACTCCAGAATCTTCTTCACGATACGAGCACTCTTCTTCGGCGAAAACGTAAGCGTACGCAGAGCTTCGTCGACAGACTTGCCGCGAATGACATCAGCCATCAGGCGGCATTTCTGCGGTGAGATACGTGCGTATCTAAGTGTTGCTGCAACTTGCATGAATCAGCCCCTTACTTCGTCTTCCGATCACCGGAGTGACCGCGGAAAGTACGGGTCATCGCAAACTCACCGAGTTTGTGACCGACCATGTTCTCGGAAATCAGAACCGGTACATGCTGGCGCCCGTTATGCACGGCGATGGTCAATCCGACCATATCCGGCAGTACCATTGAACGACGCGACCAGGTCTTAATCGGTCGACGATCGTTCTTCTTTGCTGCTTCAGCTACCTTCCTCGACAGATGTTCGTCGACGAATGGGCCTTTTCTTACACTTCGTGGCATCTTCTAGGATCCTCTACTAGCGCTTCTTGTTGCGACGGCGAACAATCATGTTGTCGGTACGCTTGTTGGAACGCGTCTTCGCGCCCTTCGTCGGCGTGCCCCACGGGCTCACCGGGTGACGGCCACCTGAAGTACGGCCTTCACCACCACCATGCGGGTGATCGACCGGGTTCATGGCAACACCACGTACTGTCGGACGAACACCCCTCCAACGCTTGGCGCCGGCTTTGCCGAGCTTGCGCAGGTTGTGTTCGCCGTGACCAACTTCGCCTACCGTCGCGCGGCAGTCGATGTGAATTCTCCGCATCTCGCCAGAGCGCAGACGCAGCGTTGCGTATGCACCTTCGCGAGCGGCGAGCTGAGCAGAAGCACCGGCGGAGCGAACCAGCTGGCCACCCTTGCCCGGCTTCATTTCAACGTTGTGAACGATCGTACCTACGGGAATCGCACGGATCGGCAGAGCATTGCCCGTCTTGATCGGCGCGTCTTCACCACTGATGATCCTGGCGCCTGCACGCAATCCCTTCGGTGCCAGGATGTAGCGGCGCTCACCATCAGCGTATTTGATCAGGGCAATGTGCGCGCTGCGGTTCGGGTCGTATTCGAGACGCTCAACCACGCCCGGAATTCCGTCCTTGTCGCGCTTGAAGTCAATGATGCGATAGCGCTGCTTGTGACCACCGCCCTGATGACGAACCGTGATACGGCCGTTGTTGTTACGACCACCCTTCGACGTCTTCTTGTCGAGCAGCGGCGCGTACGGCTGACCCTTGTGCAGCTCCGGCGTCTTTACGGCGACGACAAAACGGCGCCCTGCGGATGTCGGTTTGGCTTTATGCAGTGACATGATCTTCTAACCTTTATTCGCCGCCGAAGAACTCTTCGAGAGAGCTTCCTTCAGCCAGCCTTACGTAAGCCTTCTTCCAGTCATTACGACGACCCTTCATCTGCTGGAAGCGCTTGTTCTTGCCCTTGACGTTAACCGTCTTGACCGAGTCCACCTGAACCTCGAACAACAGCTCTACAGCCTGCTGAATTTCTTTCTTGGTCGCATCGGTGCGAACTTTCAGTACAACCTGGTTCTTCTCAGCCGCGAAGTGCGCCTTTTCCGAAAGGTGCGGTCCGCGGATGACGGTCATCAGTCTTTCCTGGTGCGCAGCCTGGCTCATGACAGACGCTCCTCGATCAGCTTCAGCGCCGGCAGCGTCACCAACACCTTCTCGAAGCGAATCAGGACAACCGGGTCCATGGAGGCAACGTCGCAAATACCGACGTTCGGCAGGTTGCGAGCGGCCAGGAACACCTTCTCGTCAAATGCTTCGTTCAGGATCAACACGTTGTCCAGATCGAATTCTTTCAGTTTCGTCGCCAGCAGCTTGGTCTTCGGCGCCTCAAGTTCGAGGTCCTTGACGACGACCAGGCGATCCTGGCGAATCAGCTCACTGAGTACCGAGCGCAGTGCGGCACGGTACATCTTCTTGTTGACCTTCTGTTCGTAGCTGCGTGGCTGTGCAGCAAACGTGCGGCCACCGCCGACCCAGATAGGGCTGCGGATCGTGCCTGCGCGTGCGCGGCCCGTACCTTTCTGGCGCCAGGGCTTGGCACCGCCGCCGCGAGCGGCTGCACGGTTCTTTTGAGCCTTGGTACCTGCACGGGCACCGGCGAGATACGCTGTAACAACCTGGTGTACGAGTGCTTCGTTGTAGTCCGCGCCGAATGCAGCCTCTGCTACATCAACCGAACCCTTGTCCTGAAGTTTCAGTTTCATCTGCGGCGCCCCTTACTTCTTCGCCTTGACCGCAGGGCGGACAACAACCTTGCCGCCTGCGTGACCCGGGACAGCGCCCTTGATCAGGAGAATGTTGCGGTCGGCGTCGACACGGACGACCTCGAGGTTCTGCGCCGTGCGCCGAACGTTACCCATCTGGCCGGACATCTTCTTGCCCTTGAATACGCGGCCCGGTGTCTGGTTCTGACCGATCGAACCCGGTGCGCGGTGCGCCAGCGAGTTGCCGTGCGTTGCATCCTGCATGCTGAAGTTATGACGCTTGACGGTACCGGCGTAGCCTTTACCGATCGAGGTACCTACGACATCGACCTTCTGGCCTTCCTCGAAGAGGTCGACCTTGAGCTCACCGCCCTTCTCGAACTCGCCTTCATCGGCGCCGTCCAGGCGGAACTCGGTGATTAGGTCGCCGGCTTCTACCTTCGCCGCTGCAAAGTGGCCGGCTGCAGGCTTACTCACGCGGGATGCCCTGCGGCTACCGGCTGCAACCTGCAGCGCAGCATAGCCATCGGCTTCCACGGTTTTCACCTGAGTGATTCGGTTTGGTTGTGCCTCGATCACGGTGACCGGAATGGAAGCTCCGTCGTCCGTGAAGACACGTGTCATGCCGCATTTGCGGCCAACAAGACCCATAGTCATGTTCAAAACCTCTCACTGACTTCTTTTGGTCAGTGCCAATCTCTAAATTCAGTTGTCACCATCCCGACTTCGATTGGCCGGGACTGTTGTTTCGCGAATCCTTCAGACACGCGAAAGGGCCAGCCATCGCCGAGGACTCCGTCCTCTTTGCTCTGGGGCTGACCCTAAGCTCCGTACCAGTCATTCAGCCGGTACGGCGGTTCCGGGATTTGCCGTGTCGCCCTCGATTTCCTGGCGACTGAGTCGTTCTTCTGTCTCGGGCCGACTCCCGGTCCGGCCTGATCCAGCGAGCCCGCTATTATACGACTCGAAACCCTTATTACAAGCGGTTTGCGGCCTTTTTTGCGGGTTTTTTCATTCCTTACAAATCAACGAGTTAGCGCTATTACAGGAGCGGCCACCGGCCGCGATCGCGGCTGATAGCCGCGCCGAAGTCGTAATAGCTCTAATTCAGCTTGATTTGCACGTCGACGCCGGCAGGAAGCTCCAGCTTCATGAGGGCATCAACGGTCTTGTCGGTCGGATCCACAATATCCATCAGGCGCTTGTGCGTACGAATTTCGTACTGGTCACGAGCATCCTTGTTCACGTGCGGCGAAATCAGAATCGTGTAACGCTCCTTCCTCATCGGCAACGGGATCGGGCCCTTGACCGTGGCGCCAGTACGCTTGGCCGTTTCGACAATTTCACGCGCTGAGTTATCGATCAGTCGATGATCGAATGCCTTCAGGCGAATGCGAATATTTTGATTAGCTGACATATTACTTACTCAATAATTTTGGCGACGACACCGGCACCAACGGTACGACCGCCTTCGCGAATAGCGAAGCGCAGGCCATCTTCCATGGCGATCGGGGCAATCAGCTCAACGACCATCTGCACGTTGTCG
>Ga0209567_10000153_pt1 | contig 35974 bp, 31 predicted proteins | sample COG_12_FD_184756 | JGI IMG/M metagenome (GOLD analysis project Ga0209567, IMG submission 184756) | Pelagic marine sediment microbial communities from the LTER site Helgoland, North Sea, for post-phytoplankton bloom and carbon turnover... | ecosystem: Environmental > Aquatic > Marine > Neritic... | reverse complement strand
CTAGTCTTCCTTGCTCTGGTACCGATTTACCATATCCTTCTGAATATTGCCGGGAATCGGGTCGTAGTGGCTGAGCTGCATGGAATACGAACCCTCGCCCCCGGTCATCGATTTCAGCTTGGACTGGTAGTCGCCCAGTTCCGCAAGGGGCACCTGTCCGATGATGGTCACCATCCCGCCGGATAATACGTCCGTATTGGATACCCGGCCGCGCCGTGATGACAGGTCGCCCGTAACATCCCCCATGTTTTCACTGGATACGGTGACCTCGATATCGACTATGGGTTCAAGCACGATAGGCCTTGCCTTGGATACGGCTTCGATGAAGGCCTTGCGGCCGGCGGTCACGAAAGAAATTTCATTCGAATCCACCGCGTGGTGTTTCCCGTCGTAGACCTCGACCTGGATATCCTGCATGCGGAAACCGGCGATGGCACCGCTGTCATAGGCCTGGCGGACGCCTTTTTCGATTGATGGAATAAACGTGTTGGGTATGACGCCGCCGACGACCTTGTCCACGAACTGAAAGCCGCTGCCCCGCTTCAACGGCTCTATTCTGATGTACACCTCGCCGAACTGGCCGGCGCCGCCGCTTTGCTTCTTGTGGCGGTGGTGGCCGTCCGCTTTTTGCGTGATAGTCTCGCGATATGGGATGGTGGGGGGCTTGGTATCCACGTTGACGTGATAGAGCTCCTCCATCCTCTCGAGCGCCGTTCGCAAGTGCAGCTCACCCAAACCCCTCAGCACCGTTTCGTTGACCGTGGAGTCTCTTTCCACTTTGATGCAAGGATCCTCCTGAGACAGCTTGTCCATAGCCTCCGCCAGCTTCTGCTCCTCACCCCTTTTGCTCGGGCTGACGGCAAGTCCAGCCAGCGGCGTAGGAAAATTCATCGGTTTGAGAAAAAGATCATCGTCCTCGTGAAAATTATGCAGCATTGCATTCAGATGGATGTCGTTGACCTTGGCTACCGCGCACAGATCCCCGGGAATGCCTTTCGAAATTTCGATGTGCTTGTCTCCCTGCATTTTGAACAGATGGCCGACCTTGAAAGCCTTGCGGGCATCGCCCACGAAAAGCTCACTGTCCTTGTTTACGGTTCCCTGATGTATCCGAAACAGTCCTAGTTTCCCTACATAGGGGTCGAAGGCGACCTTGAAGACGTGCCCAATGATATGGCCGTCCGGATCCGGTTCGATCTTGACTGGTTCGTCTTGACCGTCGACGTTTCGTGCGAACGGCGGTGCATTGCCTTCCGCCGGATTGGGCATGAGTTTTACGAACACATCGAGGAGTTCCTGCGCACCGGTGCCTTCCCGGGCCGAGACGAAACATACAGGCACCAGATGTCCTTCGCGCAGCGCCTTCTCGAATGCATTGTGAAGCTGTTCGGGCCCGATTTTTCCCTGATCGAGATAGGCTTCCATCAGATCCTCGTCCACTTCTACGGTCTGATCGGTCACCGCGGTGTGGGCCTCATCGACAGAAGAGAAGTCGGCCTCACCCGAGGGATTGAAAAAACAATCCACCACCCGGCTGGCGCCATTGGCAGGCAGGTTGATGGCTAGGCACTCGCTGCCGAAGCTTTCACGGATGTCATTCAGCAGCGCTTCAAGATTCACCCCTTCACCATCTATATTGTTTACGATGATCATTCGGCACTGTTTGCGCTCGGTTGCCGCTTCCATCAGCCTCCGGGTCATGGTCTGGATACCCGCGGCCGCGTTGATCACAATCGCTACCGTCTCGACGGCGGGCAGTACACTCAGCGTTTGTCCGACGAAATCAGGGTAGCCCGGGCTGTCGATCAAATTTATGTGACACCCCTTGTAATCCATGCTGGCGATGGATGACAGAAGCGAATGATGGTGCTTTTTTTCGAGAGGATCGTAATCGGAAACTGTGGTGCCTTTCTCTACAGCGCCGGTGGACTGGATCGCGCCCGCGGCGTGCAGTAGTGATTCTGTCAGGGTGGTTTTGCCCGAACCGGCATGGCCCACCAGGGCCACATTTCGAATGTCGTCAGTGGTGTATTCGGACATAGTCCAAATCCTCCTCGAGCGGTGAACGATGTTGCTGTGCGATTATCGGGGCCCGTGTATCCGGGCTATGAGTGGCTCAAGCCTAACCGAAAACAGGCCATTCACCAAGCCCATGCCGGTCTGCATATTATTCTGGGGTGCCGGGATGTGGTGAGAAATGCGGGCTACAGATAGTTGGCCCGCCACAGGTACCATGTTGCCACCGTTCGGTAAGGGCGCCATCGCTCGCCGTGCAAGAGAAGCCGCTTCGGGTGTGGGTTTATTTTCAGACCATACGCCATTCGGAAACCCTTGCGTACACCCAGATCACCGGTCGGCAGGACGTCCGGTCGTCCGAGGTTGAATATGAGCAGCATCTCCGCGGTCCATACGCCGACGCCACGAATCTGTTGAAGACACTCGATAATGTCATCGTCGCGCATATTTTTTAGTTTCCGTGAATGCGGTAGCTGGCCGTCCGTGCAATTTTCTGCCAGATCACGCACTGCAACTGTCTTGGCCCGAGACAGTCCCGCTGCCAGAAGATCGTCATCGGGTATCGATGCCAGTCGACGGGGGCTCGCATAGCGATGCGGAAATAACCTCAGTACACGATCATGGATCGCTGCCGCGGACTTGCCGGAAAGCTGCTGGTAGACTATGGACTGCAGCAAAGCCTGAAACGGCGTCTTATTATCTCTCAATCTAAGGCCGTACGGGCCGACGCGGTCCATCAGGGCCGCAAGTTGGCTGTCTCTGCTTCTCAGGATTTGCACGGCCGCTGACGCATCGTAAGGATATGAGCGTCTCATAGTCAACGGCTATCGCCATGCGCGCATCGGTGTTCCATCAGGCCCGGATGTTCTCCTCGAACTCGCGTTGAGATCGTTCGTTTCCAGCGCTCATTTGCACCAGCTTCGAGAATTCGTCGAAATCGTCGACGATGCTATCAGGCTTGTGCGGATAGCGGGGCGTCCCCGGAAAAATCCTGTTGATCCAGGCATCACTCCACTGCGCGCCGTTGTAAAAAACACTGGTGACCCCAGCAAATTTTGACGCGGTTGTGTCTGTGGTGCTGTCGCCAACGTACCAGGCGTGCAGATCCGGCCGTGCGCCAAGATTGTCAAGGGCCTTGAGGATCGGATCCGGCGCCGGTTTGCGCCTGAAGGTGTCATCTCCCGCCACCACGGTATCGAACAGGTGGCGCCAGCCCGTACCGTCGATCGTATTCAGTTCATGCACCAGGAACTCTCTGTCCCTGTTACTCAGTACGCCCGTCGTGATGCCCATGGATCTAAGGGACTCCAGTAGCGACCGGACCCCGGGTTCAAAGGGTTCGACCCGTCCGTAGTGATCCCGGTAACATTCGTTGAACGCCTCGTGGGCGATGCGCTTGGCCTCGTCATCCTTGCCGAACAGCACTTCAAAAATGTCAGTGCGGGAAATCTTTCTGGCCGCCTTGATCTTTGGGTGGAGCTTGTAGAATTTGCGGACGTATTTTACGAGCTTGCGGTCTTCCTCGTTGCGACTGAGCGCCGGATCCAGGAGCCTGCCCGCCAGACCAAGCGATTCGAGCCTGGGAAGCATGTCGTCTACGGCTCCGTACATGGCATCCAGCGTGTCAGCCAGTGTTGCGTGCCAGTCGAACAGGATTATTCGCGGCGCCGGCAGAGGCTCCAGGCGGCGCGTGTAGGGTATGAAGTGGTGCTTGGTGGCGGAATCACATTCGTCGATGGCTGAATGAACGAGTGACAACAATCCGGAGAAACGGTCCACCACGTAGTCCGGCTGGTGCGGAAATTCCTCGGTGCCCGGAAATATTTTCTTGATCCAGTTCTTGTGCCACCCCGCGCCATTGAAAAAGATGCTGGTAACTTTTGCATTCTTGGCGGCGATAGTATCGGTGGTGCTATCGCCCATGTACCAGACATCGGGGCCGGGCTGGACTTTAATTTCTTCCAGGGCGCGATAAATCGGGTCGGGTGCCGGTTTCAATCGACTCGTGTCATCACCCGCAACGACACAGTCGAACAATGCGAACCATGATCCGCGCTCGATGGTGTCAAGCTCGTTCAGAAGATACTCGCGTGCCCGGTTGCTCAGTATCCCAAGCTTGATGTGCAGGCGCCTGAGTCGCGAGAGTACATCTCGTATCCCCGGTTCGAAAGGTTGTATGTCACCATAGTGGTGGCGGTAGCACTGGCCGTACGCCGTGTGGGCAATGCCCTTCGCCTCTTCGTCATCGCCGAACAGCACCTCCAGTAGATCAGTTCTGGACACCCTGTGCTCGGCGATGATCTTCGGGTGCAGCTGGTGGTGAGCACGGACATAGTCCACCAGCTTCAGATCATCCTCGGTTTTGCTTTTTTCCATGCTGACCAGCCTGTCGTGCAGCCCGAGTTGCCCCGCCATGGACAGCATTTCATTCATGGCGCGGTACATTGCATCCATGGTATCGACCAGCGTCGCATGCCAGTCGAACAGGATCACACGGGGGGGCTGGGGTATGTGCACGAGGATCGGGGTGTTTTACGGGTTGTCGCCCCAATGATACCTGCCCGGCTTGCCATGTTGAAATGGCGTAACAAATGCGTAAACAATATCGCCTGAAGCCCTTAGCCTGAATTTAACGGGATTTAGAGCTACTATTTATAGATTAGCCGGAACCATCGAGGCGAACAGCCTGTCAGCTCCATCATACGCTTGATGTTTCGATTTCCAACGGGGAAATTGCCAATGCGACTAGCGGAATCATGGGTTAAGTCCATAAAGAACAAGCAGTATTTCGACGAAGATTTGAGCAAGGATTCGCTCGACCTGCTTCAAGCCTCGGCGGCGCTGGAGATCAAGGAATACGACCTGTTCGAATTGGCGTACCGCGAGTGGTACGGCAAGAAACCCCTCAGCCATGTCATCGAAGCGCATTTTTCGAACTATATGTTCCAACGTCAGATTCCGGCCTGGGTGAGGAGTTTCTCAAGACAGGTAGTGGAACTGCACGAGCAGGACAATCTAGAGCCGCGGCAGTTCGGTGTGTATCAACCTCTGCCCAGTAAGCGCCTGATACGAATCGGCAGGGCATTCAGTGCTTTTCTTGTGGTGTCGTTCATGGTTCTCATGATATTCATATACAAGGAACCCAACGTGTCTCAGTCGCTTTTCGGCCGTGCCGACGTCGCCCAGGAAATCAGGCGCCCGATGCACAACGCCATGCCCTGACCCGAGGTGTGTCACGGTGATGACACCCTCCCTTCATAATCGGCGCAACCCCAGGGCTACATTGGATGCGCACCCGTGCCGATTGATCGCGGCGAGGCGCCGCTCCTACGATCATTATGCATCGTCAATCGGGTGGCAGGCGGCGCGATCCGCGCCGAGATGCCTCATTTTAGCTGTGTCTTCAGGTGGTACGACTTCGGTCGGGTCAAATAATGGAAACCGAGATGGGAAAGCGTGCAGCCCCGCCCCGATTTCTTGACCCCGGTCCAGGCCAGCGCCGGGTCGAGGTAGTCGCAACGATTCATGAACCAGGTGCCCGTGTCGACCTGGTCTCCGATCGTGACCGCGGCATCCGCGTCCGTGGTGAACACGCAGGCGGTCAGGCCGAATTCGCTATCGTTCATCAGCCGTATTGCCTCGGCATCATCGTTGACCGGCATGATGCCGACCACCGGGCCGAAGCTTTCTTCCGTCATGACCGCCATGGAGTGATCGACCCCGGTAAGGACCTGGGGTGCCAGGTAGGGCGTTCCAGCCTGGTCCATCGCGAACGAACTGGGGTCTATGTGCGCCCGTGCACCCGCCGCGACCGCATCGGCGGTTTGTCCGCGGACGAAATCGGCCGCTGACGCCTTGACCAACGGCCCCAGGGTCGTTTTCGGATCGTCCGGCCGACCCAGCTGGTAGCTTCTGACCAGTTCCACATAGCCTTCCACGAATGGTTCGAACAATTCCTTGCTGACATAGATGCGCTCGATGCCGCAACAGGACTGGCCGCTGTTGAAGAATGCACCATCAACGGTGGTTTCGACGGCATGTTCGAGGTCGGCATCGTGTCTGACATAGGCCGGATCCTTGCCGCCGAGTTCGAGGCCGAGATTGATGAACCTTCCTGCTGCGCTCTGCTCGACGCTGCGGCCCCCGGGCACGGAGCCGGTAAATGCGACGAAATCGATCTCATCCGACTGGATGATGCGCCGGGTCGAGTCGTGCGTGGTGTGCAAATACTGAAATACGCCTTCCGGCAGCCCGGCTTCCTGGAAAACCTGCGCGTAGCGCTCGGCGCACAGCGGAGTTTGAACGGAATGCTTCAGGATCACCGCGTTGCCAGCCAGCAGCGCCGGGATGATGGCATTGACAGAGGTCAGATAGGGGTAGTTCCAAGGCGCGACGACGAAAACGGTGCCGACGGGTTCGTGCTTGATATAACGGGTGAAGCCGGGTTTGGGCGTGATCTCTTCCGTGGCCAACGATTTCTCGGCGACCGATATCATGTAGCGCGCGCGCTCCTCGACACCGCCGACCTCGCTGGGTGCGAATACGATGGGACGGCCCATTTGCCAGGTCAGTTCCCTGGAGATCTCGTCCTTTCTAACGACGAACGCATCGATTGCCCGGGCGCAGACTGCCGCACGCTCGCTGACGTCCGTGTTTACCCATTCACTACGGGCCTGACGCGCTTGTTGCACTGCATTGGCGATTTCGGCATCCGAGGCATAAGACCTCTCGACGAATACCGAGCCATCGACTGGCGTGATTGTCTGAAATGTGCTCATTTGGGATTTCCACCGTGTGGATTGCTCGAGATCGTCAACCGGGACGGCGCTCCGATGGCGCGCCGTCCGCCCGATGCGTCCCCGAATCGGAATTACGATATCATACCCGAGCCTGCATCGTACTGCCGATGCAAGCGGAAACGGCGCCGGACTGGAAAAAGTGCTATGTTAATTGGTATTCTTCGAGGTCCGAATACGGGCGAACCGTCCGGATCCCTTTTGACTAGGCGATGATTCGAATCCAATCATGTTGATATCAAGGATATTCTGTGTCGTGGGAATGGCCGCGTGCCTGACTGCAAACGCCTCTCAAGACGAGAAAACGCTCAAATTTTTCCATACCCATACCGGGGAAAGCATCGAGGTCTGCTACTACAAGGACGGTGAATACGATTCCCACGCGCTGCGTGAGTTGAACCAGTTTCTGGCGGATTTTCGAAATGGTAAATCGATCGAGATGGACCCCAGGGTGTTCGACGTTCTGCATTCGATCAAGAGCGTCGCTGGCAGCAACGGGACCTATCAAGTCATTTCGGCTTATCGTTCTCCAGAGACCAACGACATGCTGCGTGCCAAGAGCAGCGGTGTCGCAAAAAAGAGCCAGCATCTGCTTGGCAACGCCATGGATGTCAGGTTGACCGATGTCGACACGAAAAAGCTGCGGGATATCGCAAAATCCCTTGAAATGGGGGGAGTGGGCTATTACCGCAAGTCGAACTTCGTACACATCGACGTGGGCAGAGTGCGTTACTGGTAAGCCGTTTTCAGGCGCCGCCCTGTGGTTGGGCGGGTTGTTCACGGGCGTCGTATCGAAGTGGGTGTCCGCATTCACAGCGAATCTCGGGATACGTACTCGATGGATGTCCACTCCTACCATATTTACTGCGGGCTCGGAACCTCGTCGCAGTCATCGTCGACTGCGACGATACCTAAGGTGACGGCGTGAACGTGGCGCTTAGTCAGCTCAAATCGAGGCCAATTTAGCCAACGCCGGGAGAATTGCGTGGTATCGAAGAATAGTGATCGGAAAGCCCGAGCCGTGGGTATCAACCACGTCGCCCTAGAGGTTGGAGATATCAAAGAGGCACTCGAATTTTACGGCAACTTTCTCGAATTCGATACACAAAGCCAATCCGAATCGGCCGCTTTTATTTATTTTGGCGACCAGTTTATTAACTTCATGACCGGCCGAAGCCAGGGTCCGGACCGGAATCGCCATTTCGGCATCGCCGTTGATGATAAGGAGCTTGTGCGTTCACGGCTGAAACAGATAGGCATAGAACTTATTGACTCGAGATTTTTGGATTTCCTCGACCCATGGGGCAACCGGGTCGAAATCACTACCTACGAGAACATCCAGTTCAGCAAAGCCGACCACGTACTGCAGGGTATGGGCCTCGGCCACCCCAAGAAAACTGACAAGGCACTATCGGAACTGAAAGCCAAGGGCCTGGCGCCTTGATGTGCGTGTGTTGGCGATCGAACTCAGTGCCGGTTTAGGACAACGCCGGACTGAGATGAAACCGATCAGTGGTGCTGGTTACATGTAGCCCAGCAGGTTTGGGCGTTCGTATTTAAGGAATGCTGAAATCGATATCGTCGTGTTGAACGTCTCGTGGTTCGGCGCGAATGAATCAATCGAATTGGGCCATCGCGCGTGCGACGGCGGCCAGGGCGCCGTGCATCTGTTCCGCGCCGAGCCGCCCGATACAGCCGATACGGAAACTGTCCGCCACTGTCAGCTTGCCGGGATAGATGACATAGCCCTGTTCGCTTAGATTGGCGTAGAAGCGATTGAAATCGAATTTCGGATCGTCGGGCATGTGGAAGGTGATGATGATCGGTGCCTGCAGCTCATCGGGAAGTAGCGTCTTGAATCCAAGTTTGCGCATGCCATCGACCAGGATGCGGCAGTTTTCCCGGTACCGTCCACCGCGTCCTGCAACGCCGCCCTCCGTTTCGAACTCATTCAGGGCCTGATCGAACGCAAGGATGGCGTGCGTCGGCGGTGTGAAACGCCACTGCCCGTTAATTTCCATCGAACGCCATTGATCGTATAGATCCATACAAAGCGAGGGTGAGTTTCCCCGGGTAGCCTCGAGAGCGCCCCGCTCGGCCAGACAAAACCCCATGCCCGGAGAACCTTCCAGGCATTTATTGCTTGAAGCGACAACGGCATCGAACCTGACGTCGCGCGCGGACAGGGGAATGGCGCCGAACGCGCTCATGGCATCGATCAGCAGACTCCTGCCGTGTCTGGCAACGACATCGGCGACATTTTCAATCGGATTGAGAATGCCCGACGTGGTCTCGCAATGCACAGCCGCCACATGGCTGATGTTTTCGTCCGATGCCAACGTCCGGTCCAGCTGCTCGAAGTCCACCGGGACGTCTTCAGCGGTCTCCTGGATCAGGTGGTCGCGCCCCAGGTATGTGCAGATCTTCGCCATGCGATGGCCGTAGGCCCCGTTGACCAGAATTAGGAGTTTGCCGTCGCGGGGTACGAAGCTGCCGAGCATGGCTTCGACAACAAAAGTACCGCTGCCCTGAAGCGGAACACATACGTGTGATTCCGCGCCGGCGATGATGTCGACCAGCCGTTTCCTGACCCGGGCGTTGATATCGATGAAAGTCCGGTCTCTGGAGCCATAATCGTGCAGCATGGCTTGTTTGACCGTTGGCGACGTGGTCAAGGGGCCGGGTGTCAGTAGCCAGGGATCCCCGGTGGGAGATGCGGCGGCAGTGATGGGAGAAGTGGACGAGACGGACACAAGTAAACCTCGCTGTAGAGTTGTAAGTTGTTGATATTTATACTGTAGTTATTTCACATAAAGCAAATCGATAGTGGTTATGTAATATATAGAGCATGTCGATCAATCACGCCCACCTTCGCGCGTTCAATGCGGTCGCAACCCATGGGAGTTATACCCGCGCGGCCGAGTTCCTGCACGTTTCTCAGCCCACGCTGTCGGCGCATGTCAAGGAACTGGAGGAGCGCTACAGCGTCAAGCTGTTCGAGCGGCGCGGGCGCGGGGTCGAGCTTACCGAGTTCTGCCGTTCCTTGCTCGATATAACGCAGCGCCTGTTCAAGATCGAGATGGAAGCGGAGGAACTGCTCATTTCTGCGCGCGAACTGATTACCGGCCAGTTGCGGGTAGGGGCTGATTCTCCCTATCACATTATCCCCATCCTGGCTGTTTTCCAGGGCAGGTATCCGGGTATCCAGCTGTCGATCTCGTTCGGAAACTCCCGCGAGCTGCTGCAATCCCTGATATCCGGCAAATGCGACATTGCCGTTCTTCCCAACGTTCCGGGGGATGATCCCCGGCTTGCTTCGGTGCCGTTGAAACCAGATCGTCTAATCGTTTTTGTGAATCGCAGCCACCCCTGGGTAAAGCGGAGCAGCATCCGCCTGGGCGATTTGAAAGACGAGAAACTGATCTTGAGGGAATCGGGATCGAACACCCGAGCCCTGTTCGTCGACGCCATGCGAAAGATGCAAATACCCATCAACGACGTTATGGAGATCGGCAGCCGGGAAGGGGTAAGGGAAGCGGTAGCTGCGGGTCTGGGTGTGGGGGTTGTTTCGCAGAGCGAGTTTGGTTGCGATAATCGCCTGCACGGGCTGACGGTCAGCGATGTGCGGCTGGAAGATGTTGAATTCGTTGTGTGCCTGAAGGACCGTCGGCAAATGCGGGTCATCCGGGCATTCTTCGATTTGCTGCAGGATTTTGTAGCCCGCGCCTTGGTTTGACAACCGGACCACTACAACAAGGCAGGTTCTAATTCGTAGGCGCGGCGCCCCGCCGCGATTGATCGGCGCGAGGCGGGCCTCCGACAAGAATCATCGATGCCGCGCCATGGTTTGTATGAGCGGCGCCCCGCCGCGATGAATCAATCCGGGCTATTCCACGTCCGCAAGAAGTTTTTTGAGCACGGCCAGGGTGTCCGGGGTGACCGGCGCGAGGCCGCCGTTCATGATTGCGTCGATATCCACGAACTCTCCACTCTCGACTTCCTCCGCCTGCAGTTCGAAGGGTCCGTCGTGGCTGCATGAATAAACCATGCCCCAGCATTTATTGTCGTCCTGCTCGAAGTAGTATTTGAACCGGTTTTCCAGCGGTGTACCTTGGATGCCGAGTTCTTCCTCTGCTTCCCTGATGGCGGATTCCTCGTAGCTTTCGCCGACACAGACGACTCCGCCCGCCGCCAGGTCGAAATACCCCGGATAAAGGTCTTTAGTGGCGGTGCGTTTCTGCACGAACAATCGGCCGGTGGAATCAAACACGAAGATATAGGTTACCCGGTGTCGCAACGATTGGGAGCGCATGACGTGACGGGGCACCTCGTCTACGACGTTGTCCTGCCTGTCCACGATCGGGACGATTTCATCTCCCGCCGCCATGGTCAGTAACGCATGCCGGGCAGAACCAACAGGTCGACCCAGTTCCTGACCTCGGCTTGTCGTATATCGGGATTCATCACGTCCTGGTCGATTCCGAGAAGCCAGGCGATATCCTTTCGCTCCGGGTCTTCGTGTAGCGTCTCCAGTAGATCGACATAGCGCTGCGCGTCGTCCAGGTCGGCGAAAAAACCCTTGTCGATCAGTTTTTGCTTGCGACAGAAGCACAATCTCGCCAGCTCGTGCAGGTCGTACTCCGGGTGGTACTGCGGCGACCAGAAGGTTCCACCCCGCCAGGTCACCGATACCGCCTGCACCCGCGTAAAGTCGTTACCCGCCAGCACAAGGCCGCCCGGGGGCATGTGGGTGATCTCGTCGTCGTGGCTGATAAAGGCGTCGAACACCTGTTTCTTGCCCCGGTACATCGGATGAGCCATGCCCTCCGGTGTGAGTGCGATCTTCCTGGCAATACCCATCTCGCGGCCGCGCGGATGGGCCTGGCAGCGGCCGCCGGCGGCGGCGACTGCGATCTGGGCGCCCCAGCAGGAACCGAAACTGGGTACGCCAGCCATGAATACGGCGCGCGCGAAATCGATCTGCTGACGGACCTCCGCGGTATCGTGGTATACGGTCAAACTCGACCCGGTCCAGGCAATGCCGTGGTACTGATCGATGGCCGCCCCGCTCGGCAGGCTCGCGTCCGGGTCCGCGGGACACAGAACATCGACCGCGCAGCCCGGAGAGCATTCTTCGAGCATCCTGCGGTACAGCTCGCCGGCGGTGGTTGCGCCGCCGCCCGCCAAATCCTCGCGGCCGGCTTTGGAGTAACCGTCGAGTACCAGAAAATGTGGGTTATTTGGCATGCGGAATAGACTCAAGCAGTCTCCGCGGCGAGACGGTCCACGATGGCGGGCAAGTCATGGTGCGTATCGCAGATGGCGTCCGCGGTCGTGATGTTTCGATCATCGGGCCGTGTGGCGGTAAACAGGACGGCTTTGGCGCCAATGGCGTGAGGCCCCTTTATGTCGTTGTGGTCGCGGTCGCCGATGTGCACGATCTCGCACACGTCCACCCCGAGCTGCTCTGCGGCGGAGTCAAACATGGCGCGGTGCGGTTTCGAGTGGCCCACCTCGTCGGAAAACGCAAAACCGGAGAAGTATTGTTTCACACCGTGCTTTTCCAGGATTTTACGAAGACCGGTGCCCGGCGTGACGATTGAATCTGAGACGACGCTGAGTTTGTATCGGGTCGACAGTTCCTTCAGCGCTTCGCGCATACCGTCGATGGGCTCGGGTGAAATATCGACTTCCATATTCGAATGATTTTCCACCAGGCGTTCGAACACGTCCCTGCCGACCTCGCGCTTGAGGCCGTTCAGCACGACCCGGATACGCTGGTCCACGGTCCAGTTGATGTGGCATTCCTTCCACACTACGTTGAATCCCGCCTCCGCGGCGTCATAGGCCAGCGCAACCCGATCATAGTCGATCGGCTCGATGGCATTCAGCGCCTCCCAGATCTGGTAACGGCGCTCTTCCTTCTTTGAGCGCAAGCCCCGCGCGGCACGGACGGCTTCATCCGAATCGTCGTCGACTAGGGTATCCCACAGGTCGAAAGTCACCGCTTTTATCATCAATGATGTCTCCACGCATTCGGTTGCATTTAAATAACTATCGGTAGTATCTCAACGGCATCGGGCGAGCGCGGATTCCAGCACACCAATGCGGGGTTTGACAATGGCTCGTAGAGCCATTCCTGGTCACTGGGCAAGCGCTAGGTCACCGTGACGCATCGTGAACGTCCGGTTTGCGCCGAAAACCGGGAGTTTATTGGTATCGAACCGGCGCGAATGAGTAACTTTAGGGTGGCTTAACCCGGGCATTTTGGATTATGTTTACAGATTGCGGCCGCGGGCGCACACTATCTGTGGCCAGGTGACATCTTTGCAACGCACTGATAACACGCTGCATTGGTATTAGACCGAGGTAAATCCAATCCTGAAGGAGGAGAAGTAAGTAATGAGTAAACCCGACAAGCCGTCGCAATCACGGCGCAAATTTATAAGAAACTCTGCGATAGCCGGCACCGCGGCAACGGTTGGACCCTGGGTGGTGAGCCCCAAGGTGCTGGCGTCGTCCGGTGAAGTCAACGTGACCATGTGGACGGATTACATTCCGGCTCCGGTGATCGAGGATTTCAATGCCAAGACCGGGATCCAGGTCAATTACAAGGAACTGGGTTCCAACGAAGAACTCATCAACCAGATGAAAGCCACCAAGGGTGCCGGCGTGGATTTGTGCAGTCCGACCAACAACCGTTCAGGCCAATGGGTCGCACTCGATCTGCTGCAGCCTTTCGACTATGGCCGCATCAATAATCTGGGCAACGTCAATCCGGCCATGCTCAAGGTCGGTGACATGGAATGGAACTTCGGCGGCAAGGGTTCTCACTGGCTGCCATTCATCTGGGGTACCGAGGCCATTGGCTGGCGTACGGACATGTACAGCCCGCCGGGCGGCACCCCGAGCTACGGCAACATCTGGGACAAGGAGGTCGAGGGCAAGACCATGATACGGCCACACAGCGGTATGCTGGGCGCCGGCCTGTACATGGAAACCATTGGTGAACTGGAACCGGGTGATGTATGGAAGGCCTACAGCAGTGAAGAAGCCATGCGTCCGATATGGCAGAAGATCACGGATTTCTGCACCAGCAGAAAATCGCAGATCAAACTGTTCTGGAACGACACCGACAGTCAGAAAAACGGCTTCCTTAACGACGGCGTGGTCGTCGGGCAGACCTGGGACGGTCCGGTGCTGGCAATGAAGTCCGCTGGGGAACCCGTAACCTATCAGGCACCGAAAGAGGGTGCCATGGCATGGGTGGACAGCATCGCCATGTCGGCCGCCGCGGCCAACGTCGATCAGGCTTACGCTCTGATCGATTACGTGTTCCAACCCGAAGTCGCCGGCAAATCCATCAACATCCACGGCTACAATTCCGCCATTCTCGGTGCTGACAAGTACACGGACGACAACTACAAAAAGAATTTCGCCGAGGCCTATCCTGGCGATGCCCTGGCCAATCTCAATCCCTGGCCGGCGGAGCCCCAGTGGTACGCGGACGTGCGGACCGAGTTCAGGAACAAGTTCGTGAATGCGTAGTAGAAACGCAAGTAGCTGGTGTTGAAAATAGCCTCCGGGGTGACTCGGGGGCTATTTTTTTTCTAAAATGCCGACAAACAATTAATAAAGAAGAGTGGCTCGCGAGTAATTCCCGAGCGCGTTCCATCCCAAGCTTTTTGCCGATGGAGGAGATCGATAAATGAGTGCTGACGTCCAACTCGACCAGGTATGGATCCAGTTCGGGGACTTTGTCGCGGCCCGGGACGTGAACATCCACATCCAGGAAGGAGAGTTTTTCAGTTTTCTTGGACCGTCCGGTTGCGGCAAGACAACACTGCTTCGCGCCGTGTCGGGATTTTCCGAACCGTCTGAAGGCAGGGTGCTGATCGGCGGCCAGGATATGGCCGGCATCGGTCCCAACAAGCGTCCCACGGCCCTGATCTTTCAGAACCTGGCACTTTTCCCGCTCATGACGGTCTGGGAAAACATCGCGTTTTCGCTCGAGGTCAAAGGTGTCGGCACCAAGGAGCGGCGCAAGAAAGCGGAAGAGTTGCTCGAACTCATCGCGCTGCCGGGCCAGGGCGAGAAAATGGTCAATGAATTGTCCGGCGGACAGAAACAGCGCGTCGCTATAGCGCGCGCGCTTGCCGCCGAGCCCGACGTATTGCTGCTGGACGAACCCCTGTCCGCACTGGATCTCAAACTTCGTCAGCATATGCGCACCGAACTGCGTGCCATCCAGCAGCGTGTCGGCATCACCTTTATCTATATTACTCACGATCAGGGCGAGGCGTTGACCATGTCCGATCACGTCGCCGTGATGAGCCAGGGGATTATTCAGCAGGTGGGGGACGGCAACACTATCTACGATCAGCCTGAAACGGCCTTCGTTGCGTCATTCGTCGGTGAGAACAACCTGTTCAAGGGCAAGGTGTCGGAGATCTCCGCAGACTACGCGCTGGTCGATACGTCAGCCGGAAATATTCGTGCACGCACGTCGAAAGGCAAGGATCGGCTGAGTGCCGGGGACGAAGCCTATGTCTTCATTCGACCGGAATCTCTGAAAATCGCCAACGCTTCGGAATTCGATAACCGCATCGGTGCAAACATCAAGCAGCAGGAGTTCGAGGGCAGTTTCTGGCAGGTGTTTTTCGACGTGGAAGGCAGCGACCGAGACGTCAAGCTGTCCACCGTCAACGATGGCAGCACGCTGATCCACAAGGTCGGAGACAAGGTCGATCTGGGATTCAGCGCCGATATGGCGATCGCGACCCCGGCCGGGGAACTGGCCGCGGAATAGCCTGAACGGGGGATATCGCATGGGCAGATACTGGCAAGAATTTTTCTTGAGAAACGGCACGGCGCTCGCCCTGTATCTCCTAATCTCGGTGGCGTGCTGGATGCTGCTGATGATCATCCTGCCGCAGATTTTCATGCTCGACTTTTCGTTTCGAACCAACGTACCGCCGCCGCTGTGGGGAACCGAGGCCCATGGCTATACCATGGAACACTATCAGTACATGGTTTATGGCAGCGCACAGAGTACGGATTCCTATAATTTCGTTGATCTGTCCGTATTTGGACGCACTATTCTCACCGCCATTTTCGTTACCCTGATAGACGTGGCGCTGTGTTACCCGGTGGCCTACTATCTGGCGCACGTCGCCAGCGGCGGCTGGGCAAGATTGATGGTGATGGCGTTGATCGTTCCGTTCTGGGTCAACGAACTGCTACGTGCATTTGCATTCAAGATCATGTTCGGCTCGACCGGAATCATCAACAACTTTCTCGTCGCCATCGGTATTCTCGACCAACCGTTCGATTTCATCCGCAACGGGGTCGCCCTATATTCAGGCTTGTCCTATGCCTACATCTTGTTGATGATCTTCCCGATCTACAACGCGGTGGAAAGTCTGGACAAGAATCAGATCGAGGCCGCGCGCGACCTCGGCTGCCCCTGGTGGCGCATCCACTGGCGCGTAGTCATCCCCCACGCCAAGCCCGGTATCACGTCGGGCTGCACCATGGTTTTCATGCTCACCGCCGGCGCTTTGGCGGCGCCCCAGATCCTCGGCGGTCCCAGCAGTCTGTGGTTTACCCAGATCATCTACCAGGCATTCAATCAGGCCGGCAACTGGGCGCGGGGTTCCGCCTACGCCATCATCCTGCTGTCGACCAGCATCATCTTCGTGCTGTGCATGATGAAGATCTTCAAGGTCAAACTCGGTGAGATTGCGCGATGATTTCGGACCACATCCGGAAGACTTTTACGATCCTGTTCGTGCTGGGATTTTTCGCCTATCTGTTCGGGCCGCTCATTATCATGAGCCTGACCGCGTTCAATAGCTCGGCGTTTCCGCGGGTTACCCCGTGGGAATGCTTCTCGGTCGAGTGGTTTCAGTTCCTGGGAAAAGATGCGAAGTTGATCGAGGGTTTGCAGAACAGCATCTTCATCGGTATCGGTGTGGTCGTGCTGGCCGTACCGCTGGGGCTTTCCGGCGCCCTGATGCTGACCCAGGTCAAGGAGCGCGTCCGTCCCTGGTACTACACCGTCACCATCTCTCCAATCCTCGTTCCCGGCGTGGTGCTCGGCATATCCACGCTGCTGTTCTGGGACCGGGTCGGAACCATGTTCGGTGCCTCCCGGGAATCCGTTTTCTACAATGGGTTCTTTCTGACCATTATCGGGCAGGCCACATTCATTTCCGCCTACACCATGCTGGTGTTCATCTCACGCCTGCAGCGTTTCGACCGCGTTCAGGAGGAGGCCGCGCTTGATCTGGGTGCGACCCACGTGCAGACGTTCAGGAAAATCCTGCTCCCGTTCCTGAAGCCGGCCATTGCCTCGGCCGCCGTGCTGGCCTTCCTGGCCTCCTTCGAGAACTACAACACCACCGTATTCACCATCGTGTCCGAGAGCACGCTGACTACATTCCTGGCGGCCAAGGTCCGGCACGGTATCAACCCGTCGATCAGCGCCCTGGCCGTTGTCATTGTCGCACTGACCCTGTTCGGCGCCGCGCTGCATGAAGTATTCAAGCGGCGCGAACTGGCGGCAGAAAAAGAGTCCGCCCGGATTGCCAAGGGCGAGCAGGTAACGCGCAGGTCAAAAAACCGATTCATAACGGATCCGGCGGTGATCTTGATTTTTCTGGTCACTATAGCGGGCCTCGGCACGATATATTTCGCAGGTACGATGGGATTGGATGAGTGCAAGGCCGCGGTCAAGGCCGAGAAGCAGCGGGTCGTTCAGGAGCGGGTCAAAAAACGTGAACAGAAGTCAATGTTCCAGGATGCCGGGCGCCAGGCGCTGACGCCCGTTCCCAAGGGAGCGGGTGCCAAATCCAGGCCCGCCCCGGGTACCTCAAACTTCCAGGGCCTGTTCAGCCCCGACAACCTGGAGGAACAGGCCGGCACCAAAGAGGCGGAGCAGGAACAAGAAAAAACGCGCGCCGCCGGTACCGAGCAGTTCCAGGGGATTTTCGCGCCGCAAAACCTGGAGGAACAATCCGGTGCCAGCGAGGAACAGCAGTAATCCTGAGTTTCAGCTGTGGGTTTAATGACGACATGCATCGGAGCCTATCCGAAACCGGACTACGTCAATCTTCCGGATTGGTTCAACATCCCGGCCGGTCCCGACACGGCGGATCCCACCATGCAATGGTCAGCGGCCATGGCGGCGCTGGGAGATGACGCCGAGGACATCATCACACGCGGTGTCGGAGAAGCGGTGCGTGATCAGATGGATGCCGGAATCGACATCCCCACTGATGGTGAAATTCCCCGGGAGAACTACATTCACTATCACTGCCGCCACATCGAGGGCTTTGATTTCACTAACCTCACGCTGAAGCCGGTCCGCGGCGGCACCTACGAGGCAAACCTGCCCACCGTGACCGGCCCGGTCAGCGCCCGGGACACCTTCCTCGTCCACGACTGGCGGCGCGCGCAATCATTTACCGACAGGCCGGTCAAGATCACCATGCCTGGGCCGATGACTATTTGGGACACCAACGCCGATGCGTACTACAACGATCCAAGGAAATTGGGCGCCGATCTCGCCGTTGCACTGAACCGGGAAGTCCTGGCGCTGGCAGAAGCGGGGTGCAAATACATCCAGATCGATGAGCCGGTTTTCGCGCGCAGGCCGCAGGAGGCCCTGGACTATGGATTCGAAAACCTGGAGAGAGCCTTTCACGGCTGTCCCGATCAGGTCATGCGGGTGGTGCACATGTGCTGCGGCTACCCGGACCGTCTCGACCACCCAGACTATCCGAAGGCTGATCGTGAAGCCTATCTGCAGATAGCGGATGCCATCGAGGCGTCATCCATCGACATGGTCTCTCTCGAGGACGCGCACCGTCACAATGATCTAAAGCTGCTCGAGCACTTTCGCGATACTATGGTAATTTTCGGTGTCGTGGCTATCGCGAAGAGCCGTGTCGAATCCGTCGACGAGATCGTCGCGCGCCTCGAACAGGCGTTGGAGCACATCGACAAGAACCGGCTGATCGCTGCACCCGACTGTGGACTGGGTTTGCTTGGCCGGGACTTGTCCCTTGCGAAGCTCAAAAACATGTGTACCGCGGCAGGGATGTTGTGACGGACCGAACGGAGGCTGCCTCTCATTCGTTTGGTTGAGAAGGTTTCCCTGGATGGATCGCGGCGGGGCGCCGCTCCTACAGGTATTTCACGGCATCGGACAATCATTGTAGGAGGCCCGCCTCGGGTCGATTGATCGCGGCGAGGGCGCCGCTCCTACAAAACCAGGTTCGGCGGCTGATGCTCTTGTAGGAGGCGCGCCTCGCGCCGATTCACCGCGGCTTAGGCCTTGATCCGTTTCATATCCGGGTCGTATAAAACCGATAGCTGCAATTGGCACGACACTCGTTCACAAGCCACCTCGAGTTCGTATGCGCCGCCTGTCAGATATTCGCTGCTCACGCCTTCCGGATTTCGGACATATCCGTAGCCGATGTTTGACTCCACGGTATAGCCCCAACCGCCCGACGTGAGCCATCCCACCGGGATGTCGTTACGATTGATGGTTTCCCTGCCAAGAAGGACGATGTCAGGGTCATCGACGGTGAAGCACACCAGCCGCTTCGTCAACGGCCGCTGCCGAATTGCTTCCGCCGCTTGCCGTCCCAGGAACGGGATATCGGTTCCGAGCTTGACTGCCCAGCCCAGGCCCGCTTCCAGCGGTGAATCGCTCGGCGTGATGTCCGCGCTCCACACGCGGTAACCTTTTTCCAGACGGAGGGACTCGATCGCCCGGTAGCCGGCATTGGCGATGCCGTACTCGGCACCGGCCGCCATCAGCGCGTCGTAGACCGTGGCGGTAATCCCGATCGGGATGTGGATCTCCCAGCCAAGTTCTCCGACGAAGGTGACGCGTAGCGCCCGCACCGTCACACCGGCAACGGTAATTTCCCGGCAGGTGCCGAACGGAAATCCCGCGTTGGACAGATCGGCCCCGGTCAGTTTTGACAGAACGTCCCGGGAATTCGGGCCCATCAGCGCCAGCGTGCCCCATTGCTCGGTGATGTCCGTGAGCTCGATGTCGTAACCCGGCGGAACGTTGTTGAGGATCCACGCCTTGTCGTGGGTCCGGTACCCGGTGCCGGTCACGATGTAGAAACATTCCTCCCGTATACGCGCCACGGTCAGGTCGCACTCGATACGGCCGCTCTTGTTCAGCATCTGCGTGTAGGTCAGCTTGCCCGGAGGGCCCGAGACGTCGTTGGCGCAGACCCAGGACAGGGCCCGTTCGGCGTCGCGTCCGGTGATCTCATACTTGGCGAACGAACTGGAATCGAACAGCGCCACCCTTTCTCGCGCGCTGCGGTGCTCGCCGCCGACATCATCGAACCAGTTCTGGCGGCCAAAGGAATACTCGTCTTTGGGTGCCGCATAGTCGGCGAACCAGTTCGGCCGCTCCCAGCCCAGCTTGGACCCGAAGCAGGCGTTTGCCGACCTGAGTCTTTCGTACAGGGGTGACACGTAATGCGGACGGCCCGATTCGTGTTCTTCGTATGGCCAGGCCATGGTGTAGTGCTTGCCGTAGAGTTCGAGGGTCCGGTTGCGCACCCACGTGTCGTCACGATGTATGTCCGAAAACCGCCGAATGTCGACGTTCCAAAGATCCATAGGCTGCTGTCCGTCGACGATCCACTCGGCAAGGGCCTTGCCCGCGCCGCCAGCCGCGGCAATGCCGAACGCGTTGAATCCGGCGCCGACGAAGAAGTTGCGGACCTCGGGTGATTCGCCCAGGATAAAATTGCCGTCCGGCGTGAACGATTCCGGTCCGTTGGTCAGCTGTTTGATGCCTGTGTTTTCCAGAGCCGGAACGCGCTGCATGGCGTTTCTCATCATCGGCTCGAAGTGGTCCCAGTTCGAGTCGAGAAGGGTAAACTCGAATTTTTCCGGGATGCCGTCTGTTGCCCAGGGCACGGGATCGAATTCGTAGCCGCCCATGACGAGGCCCCCGACCTCCTCCTTGAAGTAGGTCTGCAGATCGGGGTCGCGCAGAGTGGGCAGGTCGCTGGCGACGCCCTCGACGGATTCGGTGACGATATACTGGTGCTGTACCGGCTGCAGCGGCACGCTGACGCCGGCCATGCGCCCAATCTCTCGGGCCCATTGTCCGCCGCAGTTGACGACGGTCTCGCAAGCGATTCGACCCGCTCCGGTAACCACGGCGGTGACGCGTCCGTTCGCCGTCTCCAGGCCGGTAACTTTCGCATTCTCGACGATCCTGACGCCGTTCTGTCGGGCGCCCCTGGCGAGCGACTGGGCAAGATCCGAGGGACTGGCCTGCCCGTCCGTGGGCAGAAATGCGGCACCGATCAGGTCGCGAACGTCCATCAGCGGCCACAGATCGCGTGCCTCCGCTGGAGTCATTAGTTCCATCTCGAGGCCGAAGCTGTGGGCCGTGGTGGCCTGCCGTTTGATCTCCGTCCAGCGCTCGCTGTTGTTGGCCAGCCTCAGGCCGCCGTTCATCTTCCAGCCGGTGGCGAGCCCGGTTTCTCTCTCCAATTCGCGATAGAGCTCCACGCTGTATTTCAGGAGCTGCGTGATGCTCGAGGAGGTTCGCAGCTGGCCCACAAGTCCCGCCGCGTGCCAGGTGCTGCCGCAGGTCAGTTTGCCGCGCTCCAGGAGCAGTATGTCTTTCTTGCCAAGTTTGGCAAGGTGAAACGCGGTACTGCAGCCGATGATGCCGCCGCCGATGATGATGATTTCCGCGCTGTCAGGGATTTCCGGCACGTTCAAAAAACCCTTCTTTGTCTTTCTCGTAAGCCGCTTCGAAGCGGGACATGTTTTCGGCGGTGTACTCCGCGTAGTCGAAATCCAGGGTCGAGTGTATTTCCGAGACCATGCTCCATAGCGTCTCCCGGAGTAGCGAGGCGCTCTTCATGGCTTTGAAGCTCATCGCAAGTTGTTCCGTAACCGGTGTCCCGAAGTAGGCTTCCAGCAGCCAGTGTTCCTGCTCCGGCTGCAGACCGTTGTTTGAAGCCAGATTGGCGAGATCGAACAACGGGCTGTTGAAGCCCGCGTAGTCCCAGTCGATGAGCCACAAGCGCGTACCGTCGTCTATAAAGTTGGCGGGCAGCAGGTCATTGTGCCCGAATACGATCCGGACCGGACCCACGGCGGCTTCCAGCAGTATCGCTTTCTCAGCCAGTTCCGGCAACTGGTCCCGGTAGCGGCTCTTGCGTGCGTCGAGCTCTCCGAGATAGTCCCGGATGACGTGAAACACCCAGAATATCAGCGCTGGTCCCCTGAAATGGAGAGGCATCTCAAGGTGGCAGCGTCGAATAAGGTCCAGAATCCGAGGCAGATTGCCGGGTTCTCTGACGTCCTGTGCCTCGAAAGTGCGGCCATCGACGAAGTCGCACACCATCAAACCCGGTTCGCTGAGCACGATGTGTGGGGATAAACCCGTCTGCTCCGCCGCCCGGGCCGCCGCAAGCTCGTTGAAGCGCATGACTCCGTGGACGGGAATATCGACGCCCGTACGTACGAAGTACTGCCGCTCTCCGTCAATTACTTTGAAATTCTGATTGGTGATGCCGCCTTCGATGGGAGACCATTCGATGCGTCCGGACCAGCACGGCAGGGACTCTATTCGATCTGTCAATCTGGAAATCATGGGTTCGTTCGGGATACTGAATTACACACCTCGTATAATAACCCCAAGCCAACAAATCAATGGCACCCCGAGATGGAATATGGCCCATAACGGTCGTGTCCGAAGGAGACAGGTGTGAAAAGCCGTCGACGGGTACTGGCGAAAAGCGGCAACTGGTACTACTCTACGCCGGCGGGCGTCCATAGGTTGCGGTGGACTCTTCACCGTATCCCAACTCGATGAGACGACCGGGATAACCAAATTAGAAACTCAGCTTGGAAAGCCGTTATCATGTGCGGCTCGGCTACCCAGAATCTGTGAAACGGGAGGATATGAAATGCTTGTTGGTGTTCCAAAGGAAATAAAAGACAACGAAAACCGTGTCGGTCTGGCGCCCTCCAGCGTCAGGGAGCTAGTGCATCACGGACACGATGTTATTGTCGAGCGCAATGCCGGGATCGGCATCGGCATGGGCGACGCGGACTACCAATCCGTGGGTGCGACTGTGGCGGGTACTGCCGCCGAAATATTCGAGCAAGCCGAGATGATTGTCAAGGTCAAGGAGCCGCAGGCGGTCGAACGGGCAATGCTGCGACCCGATCAGGTGTTGTTCACCTATCTTCATCTGGCCCCCGATCCGGAACAGACCAAGGACCTGGTCGCAAGCGGCGCGGTGTGTATCGCCTACGAGACCGTGACCTCACCGCGAGGCGGGTTGCCGCTACTGGCGCCGATGTCGGAGGTAGCGGGCAGAATGTCCATCCAGGCGGGCGCATACTGTCTCGAAAAACCGCATGGCGGCCTGGGCATGCTGCTCGGCGGTGTTCCCGGAGTCGATCCGGCCAAGGTAGTGGTGCTTGGCGGCGGCGTGGTGGGGACTCACGCCACCCATATCGCCGTCGGCATGGGTGCCGATGTGTGGGTGCTCGACCGAAATGTCGATGTACTGAAGGCGCACTGGCAGCAGTTCGGTCGGTCCACCAACACGGTTTTTTCTACCCAGGACGCCGTGGAGCGCCACGTACTCATGGCCGATCTGGTAATCGGCGGTGTGCTGATACCAGGAGCGGCCGCGCCCAAACTGGTCACGGCAGACATGGTGAGGCAAATGAAGCCGGGGGCGGTCGTCGTGGATGTCGCGATCGATCAGGGCGGCTGCTTCGAGACATCACGTGCGACAACGCACGCACAGCCCACCTATGTGGTGGATGAAGTGGTGCATTACTGTGTTGCGAACATGCCGGGAGGTGTGCCGCGAACGTCAACCTTCGCGCTCAACAACGCCACGCTGCCACATGTGGTGACGCTGGCAAACAAGGGCTACAAAAGGGCTTTGCTGGATGATCCCCATCTGCTCGAGGGCCTCAACGTGCACAAGGGTGACGTGACCTACAAACCGGTGGCGGACGATCTCGGTTACGAGTTCCGGGACCCCGTCGATGCCATCAAGAACGGGTAAGTGCGACGCCCGCATTTGAGGTAGACTGCCAATCTGTCGATTTACCGATGCACGCAGCCATGGCTACAGCGGGAGCGCCGCATCCCAGCGTTTTCAGGAGAATATGATGACGACAACGCCAGAACCATACAATCTCTATCACCATGTACAGGGGCAAAAAGTCCAGGGCATGAGTGGTCGTTTCGGAGATGTGTACAACCCTGCCACGGGTAACGTGACGAAGCGGGTGCCGTTGGCTTCCGCCGACGAGGTTCGTCAGGTGATAAGGGCGGCGGCTGACGCGCTGCCCGGCTGGTCAGCGGTCCCGCCCGGGCGGCGGGCGCAGGTAATGTTCAAGTACCGTGACCTTCTAATCGGACACATGGATGAACTGGCGGAAATCGTTTCGAGCGAACACGGCAAGACTATCGATGACGCCAAGGGCTCCATCACGCGCGGCCTCGAGGTAGTGGAGTTTGCCTGTGGCATACCGCAGTTGTTGAAGGGTGAATATTCGGAGTCGGTGGGCACGGACGTCGAGAGCTACTCGATGCGTCAACCGGTCGGCGTGTGTGCCGGCATCACCCCGTTCAATTTTCCCGCCATGGTGCCGATGTGGATGTTCCCCGTGGCCATCGCATGCGGCAACACATTCGTGTTGAAGCCATCGGAAAAAGACCCGTCATGCTCGCTGCGCATGGCGGAACTGATGGAAGAAGCGGGCTTGCCCAAGGGGGTCCTGAACGTCGTGCTGGGCGACAAGGAGGCCGTGGATACGCTGCTCACCGATCCTGATGTCGCCGCTGTGAGCTTTGTCGGATCGACCCCGGTGGGAGAGTACATTTACAAGACCGGCTGCGCGCACGGTAAGCGGGTACAGGCCCTGTGCGGTGCCAAGAATCACATGGTGGTTATGCCGGACGCCGACATGGAGCAGGTAACCGATGCCGTGATTGGTTCTGCTTACGGCTCTGCCGGTGAAAGATGCATGGCGATCTCGGTCGTCGTTGCGGTCGGAGATGAGACCGGCGATGAACTGATTGGCAGACTTGGCCCCCGAATCGAGGCTCTGCATGTCGGTCCCTACACCGACTCGAAGGCCGAGATGGGTCCTCTCGTCACGCCGGATCATCTGAAAAAAGTGCGTGACTATGTCGATACGGGTGTGGAGGAAGGCGCCGATTTGGTCGTCGACGGCAGGGGCCTGAAGATCGAGGACCACGAGGAAGGGGCTTTTCTGGGAGGCTGCCTGTTCGACAATGTCAAGAAAGGGATGAGGATCTACGAAGAGGAAATTTTCGGTCCGGTGCTGTGCGTGGTGCGCGTCGATTCATACGACGAGGCACTCAAGCTGGTCAATGAACACGAATACGGTAACGGCTGCGCCGTATTTACCAGAGACGGTGACTGCGCCCGTCATTTCACGACCTCGGCAAGGATCGGAATGGTGGGCGTCAACGTGCCCATCCCGGTGCCCGTGGCATATCACAGTTTCGGCGGCTGGAAGCGTTCCCTGTTCGGGGATCACTTCATACATGGTCCAGAGGGCGTCCGTTTCTACACACGCTTGAAGACCGTCAGTGCGCGCTGGCCATCAGGCATCAAGGATGGCGCCGTGTTCAACTTCAAGGCCGGCGGGGAGCACTAACCCGACGACAGACCCGGCGTGGGAGCGGCGCCCCGCCGCGATGAATCGGCCCGAGGCGCGCCTCCTACACTGATTGTCCGCTATCGGGATTTCCTGTAGGAGCGGCGCCCCGCCGCGATGAATCGGCCCGAGGCGCGCCTCCTACACTGATTGTCCGATACCGGGATTTCCTGTAGGAGCGGCGCCCCGCCGCGATGAATCGGCCCGAGGCGGGCCTCCTACAATGATTGTCCGATACCGGGATTTCCTGTAGGAGCGGCGCCCCCGCCGCGATGAATCGGCCCGAGGCGGGCCTCCTTGTCGACAGCGTTAGTGTTTGAAATCTAAGCCAATATTGTCCGCGCAACTTTGCAGGATCGAAAGCTTTTCTTCCGCACAAAAGCACTGATTCCAGGCGTCGCCGTGAAATTCGACGCGGGTCCGGGCCTGTATATATTCCGGGTGTAGTGTAAAAATCCTGTAGCGATTATTCCTGCAAAACGTATCCAGCCATGCGTGGTCTGCCAGGTGTAATACCTCCAGTACGAGCAGCGGCCGGTCTCTGGCGATGGTCTCCGTGCCGCCCGCCAGCACCTTGTGCTCGGTGCTCTCCACGTCGATTTTCAACAATCCGGCCGCGGTCGATTCGAGGCTCTCGGTGTAGGCGTCCAGGGTGATGACATCGATGTCGGTCACTCTGGAGTGTTCTCCCTTGAAATCGGCGTTCAGCGAAGCGCTGGATTCGAGCAATCCATGGGCTTGACTCGGAATGTACATCGATTGCCCCCCGCATCTGTCGCCGACAGCGGAATCGCAGACGGTAATGCGGTCTGCGAGATGATTCACGGAAATGTTTTTGCGCAGGATTTTCAGAGCGGGACAATAGGGTTCGAAAGCGTGGACCTCGGTGTGCAGCGATGCACAGGCGGCCAGCAGGGAATACAGCCCGGTGTGGGCACCCACATCGAAAAACGCGCCATTGACCAGCCGGGCGCCGGCGGCAATGAACTCTGGAAGGGGCCGTTCGAAGCTGTTCCAGCCCCGCGCCGCGAGGTCGACCGCGATCTTGTCGCGGCCATGCGCCGTTACCAGCCGCATTGCGTTTGCCGCCTCGAAAAATTCAGGAAGTGCGATGTCGACCCTGGGAGAAGGCAGCAGGCGCCGAAGATGTTTTCGGATTGTATTCATGCCGATTCGAGCGATGCGCAGGTCAAAACGCCGGCCCACGGTCCGATCCCGAATTCGTGACGGCTGATTCCCGCAGCGATGACGACAACGTCCGACGATGCGCGCAGGGGATGGCGAAACGAGACTGAGGATTTATCGCTTATTATCATCTGTGCAATTTAGCAGGTAAAAAGGGATCGGTGCGTTATTCAATGGTGGAAAGTGTACTGATCCCTCGAGGGCTCGAGCTCATAGTGCATGCAGGCCCAATTTGCGAGCCGCCTGTCGAGATATGCGGGCTAGTGATTAGCAAATTATAGTTGCCGACAGACATAGCTTTAACTTAGTCTTACAGCGCTAACCAATACTTGTGTAAGCTCTGATTAATCGAGTCGTTGCGAGGAGCGGAGCGACGCGGCAATCCAGAAGTTCTTGTATGACAACAGTGCTGGATTGCCTCACTTCGTTCGCGATGACGAGATACTGAATTGAGCGGAGTTTCTTTAGAAATAATTAGTGCGCGTGATATTGGCACAACACGCGAAGCCAAATCGGAGGAAGACAATGCCCGGATTAAGGCTTGAGGGTAAGCACGCGATAGTTTCAGGAGGCGCTGCAGGAGCAGGCGGTGCGGCCTCGGAAGTCTTCGCCCGGGAGGGAGCGAACGTCGTCATCGTTGACATTCAGGAAGACGCCGGTCTGGCACTCGTTGAGAAGATCTCAGAGGCCGGCGGCAAGGCCAGTTTCTTCAAGGCAGACGTATCCTTGAGCGACGAGGTCGAAGATGCGATCGACAAAACCAACAGGCTTTTCAACCACCGAATAGACGTTCTCTTCAATCATGCTGGTACCGTAATCATCAAGCCGTTTCTTGAGTCGACCGAACATGACTGGGACCGAATGATGAATATCAACGTCAAATCCATGTTCTTGATGACCAAAGCGGTACTGCCTTCCATGCTCGATCACGGCGGTGCAATTGTTAATACCTCATCGATTTCGGCGGTTGCGGGAACCCCCATGGAGGTTCTTTACTGCACCAGCAAGGGCGCATGTCACATGTTCACCCGCGCGATCGCGACGGAATACCGCGATAACGGTATTCGTTGCAACGCAGTTTGCCCGGGATTTATAAGAACGGCTCACGGCACTCGCGAACTCAATGAACTCCGCGAATACGGTGTGGAGGTAAGCGAGGAAGATATCTGCCGCATTCAGGGCCGCATATGTGAACCTGAAGAAGTTGCAAATGCCGCATTGTTCCTGGCCAGCTCCGAGGCTAGTTTTGTCAATGGAGAAACATTGTTCGTTGACAATGGAATGTTGGTTCGCACATGATCATAACAACGTGGCAGTGTATCTCGCTCACCATCAAATGGCAGGCGTCACCGGTGCTGTCTCGATAAATAATAACCGGGCGACGCCAGTCGCTTTTCGGTTGATCAGGATGGAAACATTGTGCCGGAATTCATAAAACGCTTCGTACGTGTCGTGGACAATGTGAACTACCGCATCGGCCGTGCGACGATGCTGGTGATCTTCGTTATGGTCGGAGTGTTGTTTTATTCAGCGGTTTCAAAGACTTTCTTCGACCCATCCTTGTGGACCTACGAGTTTGCCCAGTTTCTGATGGTGGGCTATTTCCTGCTTGGCGGCGCCTACTCGCTTCAAACCGACAGCCATGTGCGTATGGATCTGTTGTACGGACGATGGACAAAGCGCACGAAAAGCCGGTGGGACGCCGCAACCTCGCTTGTCATGATCGCGTACCTCGTCCTGCTGCTGTATGGCAGCCTTTCCAGCACCTACTATGCAATCGAGTACGGAGAGCGTAGCTATTCGATCTGGCGGCCTTACATGTGGCCCATCAAAGTGATAATGAACATTGGAATTCTGTTCATGCTGCTTCAGGCAATCTCACAGTTTTTCAAGGACCTGGCAACGGCCAGGGGTGTATCACTGTCATGAGTTACGAACTTATCGCGCTGTTGATGTTCGCGACTATGATGCTGATGCTGCTCACCGGGCAGCGCGTATTCGGTGCGATTGGGTTTGTAGGTGCTTTTGCGGCCTTGCTGCTGTGGGGCGACGGCGGGGCGGAAATGGCATTCAGTTCCACCATCAAGCTGATGAAATGGTATCCGCTGATGACGCTGCCGATGTTCATCTATATGGGTTATATCATGTCGGAGTCGCGCATAGCCGACGATCTGTACGAAATGTTCCATGTCTGGATGGGCCCGGTCCACGGCGGACTGGCGATCGGCACCATTGGGCTGATGGTGATTATCTCGGCGATGAACGGGTTGTCGGTTGCCGGGATGGCGATTGGTGCAACCATCGCGCTGCCGGAACTACTGCGTCGTGGCTACGACAAGATCATGGTGACCGGGGTTATCCAGGCCGGCAGTTCGCTTGGCATCCTGGTGCCTCCCAGCGTCGTGCTTGTGCTGTACGGTATGATTGCCCGCCAGCCCGTGGGCCAGTTGTGGCTGGCCGGGGTGTTCCCCGGTCTTCTGATGGCGGCCCTGTTCGTTATCTACATCGCCGTGCGCTGCAAGATTCAACCCAAGCTCGGTCCGCCGCTTGCAAAGGAAGAACGGACCGTGTCCTGGGGCACGAAAATCAAATTGCTGCGTGCCGGCATACTGCCGCTTTTGATTTTCTTTTCGATGACGGGCCTGTTCGTCATGGGTGTTACCAGCCTGGTTGAAAGCTCGGCTGTCGGCGCCACTGTCGCCACCCTCGCGGCTCTGGTCAAGGGCCGCTTGACCCGAAAGGTCATGGAGACCACGCTTCGCAAGACCCTGCAGGTGACCTGCATGTTCATGTGGATCATCCTGGCGGCGCTCTGCTTCGGAGCGGTATTCGATGGTCTGGGCGCGGTCAAGGCGATCGAGTTCTTTTTTGTCGACCGCATGGCGCTGAGTCCCTGGGAAGTGCTGATAATGATGCAGATTTCCTACATCATCATGGGAATGTTCCTGGATGATACGGCGATGCTCGTAATCGTCGCCCCCCTTTACGTTCCGCTTGTCGGGGCGCTCGGATTCGACCTAATATGGTACGGAGTCTTGTACACGATTACCTGCCAGATTGCCTATATGACTCCTCCGTTCGGATACAACCTGTTCCTGATGAGAGCGATGGCCCCGCCCGAGATCACGCTGGCTGACATCTACAGATCCATCACGCCGTTTGTATTGGTGATGGTTTTTGGATTGGCCATTGTGATGGCGTTTCCCGAAGTTGCACTCTGGTTACCCAATTGGCACTACGGAAAATAGTGGCCGCATGATCGAGAAGTTACAATTCACAAGTATCGTGCTGACGACGGCATACCGAACACGTTTTGACAACCCCAAAGTAGAGAGGAAATCGATATGAAGAAAACCAAACCAGGAAGTACCAGCAGACGAGAATTTCTAAAGAAAGCCGGTGCCGCAACCACAGCCGCGGGTGCCGCCACGCTGGCTGCACCAGCCATCATCGCCCAGGAACCGATCAAATGGCGCTTCCAGACCTATGCCGGCTCGGCTCTCGGCCAACACGTCACCAAACCCGCTATCGATGCAATCAATAACGCATCCAATGGTGAATTGCAGGTCGAATTGTTTTACGCCGACCAGCTGGTGCCCACGGGTGAGCTGTTCCGTGCCTTGCAGAAGGGCACCATCGATGCAGTTCATTCCGACGACGACTCCATGGCATCTCCCACAGAAGTTCGCCAGTTCGGTGGTTATTTCCCGATGGGGACGAGACATGCCCTGGACGTACCCGTGTTGTTCCATCAGTATGGCTTCGACAAAATCTGGTCGGACGCCTATAAGAAAGTCGGAGGCGTCGTCTGGCTGTCAGCGGCCGGTCAGGATCCCTGTAACTTCAATACGAAGAAAAGCCTCACCAGCCTTGACGACCTCAAAGGATTGCGGCTATACAGCTTTCCCACCGCCGGCCGATTCCTGGCACAGTTCGGTGTCGTGCCCGTCTCGATCCCCTACGAGGACGCCGAAGTCGCCGTACAAACCGGCGAACTCGACGGCATGGCGTGGTCGGGTATCACGGAAGACTACGCCGTAGGCTGGGCCGACGTAACCGATTACTTTCTGACCAACAACATCTCGGGGGCCTGGATCGGCTCGTGGTTCGTCAACGAAAAGCGCTGGGCCGATCTTCCCGAGCACCTGAAGGCAGTGGTGAGGGCCAGTGTCGAAGCCAGCCACGAGTATCGCAACCAGTGGTACTGGGGCGGCGAGGCCAAGCTGCGTGCCGACGGCACCAAGTTGAAAGTACAAACCATTCCCAAAGAGCAGTGGCGGGAGGTCGAAGCCGCCGCCAGCAAGTTCTGGGATGAGGTCGCCGAGGAAGGCGAAATCGCCGCAAAGGTCGTGGGCATCTTCAAGGAATACGACAGGATCAGGCAGGCGGCCGGGGGCATCTACAACGCGGGATAGACGTTTCTATCCGTGTCTCCCGATTCGAGGCGGCCGCCGCAACCACGCTGCGGCCGCCTTTTTCTAACCTGCAAGCCCGATAGTTTTCTGGCCCGCATTTCTCACTTCCTTTTTTACCTTTAATACGCAGGCTGATTAGAATGAACGTTAACTGGAATTATCCCACCGCGGTGCGCACCGGTGCGGGACGTATCAACGAGCTGGCCGATGCGTGCAGCGAATTGGGCATGACTACGCCTTTGCTGGTAACCGATCCCGGGCTGGCTGCGCTTCCTATGGTCGGTGAAATCACTCAGCGCTGTCAGCAACAGGGTATGACCGTTTCGGTGTTCAGTGACATCAAGCCCAACCCGACGGGTGAAAACGTCGACGCCGGAATCGCACGGTACAGGGCGGGTAATCATGACGGTGTGATTGCATTTGGAGGCGGCAGCGGCCTGGACGCAGGCAAAGCGGTGGCATTGATGGCGGGCCAGTCACGCCCGCTGTGGGATTTCGAAGACGTCGGCGACAACTGGCTGCGCGCGGATGCGGATGCCATCGCCCCCATCGTTGCCGTGCCGACCACCGCCGGGACCGGCTCGGAAGTGGGCAGGGCGTCGGTGATCATGGATATGACGCATCACGTCAAGAAGATCATATTTCATCCGAAGATGTTGCCGCAGATAGTCATACTCGATCCGGAGTTGACTTTAGAGCTGCCAGCGCCGATCACCGCCGCCACGGGCATGGATGCACTAAGTCATAATCTCGAGGCCTACTCGTCGCCGATTTACCATCCCATGGCCGAAGGCATCGCGGTGCATGGGATCTCTTTGGTCAGGGATTATCTTCCGACCGCTGTAAACGATGGCGCCAATCTCGAGGCCAGGACCCAGATGCTGGTGGCCTCCTGTATGGGCGCCACGGCATTCCAGAGAGGACTCGGGGCCATGCACGCGCTGGCCCATCCGCTGGGCGCGCTATACGACGCGCACCACGGGACGCTGAATGCAGTTTTGATGCCCTATGTGTTGATTGCCAACCGATCGGCCATCGAGGATCGCATTGTCCGCCTGTCGCGCTATCTGGGTCTGACCGATCCCGGATACGACGCTTTTCTGCACTGGGTCCTCGGGCTGCGGGATCAGATCGGTATCCCCAACGACCTCGCGGCACTCGGCATAGACGGTGGCCAGGTCGACAAGATCGGTCGGATGGCGGTCGAGGATCCGTCGGCCGCCACCAATCCGATTCGGTTCAGCGCCGATGAGTACACCGGGCTGGTTTCAAGGGCGCTCGAGGGACGGCTGGAGGTATGACGGACCGGGACGTCATGGAAGATGCTCCCTGGCCATATACTCGGTCGACTGCATTTCCATCAAACGGCTGGCGGTGCGTTCGAACTCATCTTTGAGGCGGGTTCCGAGGTATAGCTCCCCCGGGGAACGGCACCCCGATCCCATGAACTTGACATTCCTGTCGTACATGATGTCGATGAGGTTGATCAATCGGCGGGCCTCGTCGTCGCGCTCCGCGGGCAGTTCGGGTATTTCGGATACCACGATGGTGTTGTAGCAGCGGGCGAGTTCGATATAGTCGTTTTGCGATCTGGGACCTCCGCAGATTTCATCGAAGGTGAACCAGACGATACCATCTGCGTGCCGGACGGTCTGCAGATCACGGCCATCTATATTCAGCACGAATCCCGGTACCGAGGCGTCAGGGGCGATATGTCTGAAATTTTCCGAAAGACCGGTCAATGCCTGTTTGTCATGGGGATGATAGTAAATTTCCGCCCGGGTTAGGAATTGCAGGCGATAGTCGGTTGCTCCCGACATTTCGTACACAATGGTATTGGACTTTATCAATTCGATGGCGGGGAGGAAGCGGTCCCGCTGCAGTCCATCCTTGTACAGATTGTCGGGATGGATGTTCGAAGTGGTAACCAACGTCACTCCGCTTTCGAACAGGTTCTTCAGAAGCCCTGCGAGAATCATCGCGTCCGCGATGTCGTTGACGATGAACTCGTCAAAACAAAGCACTCGAATTTTGCGTGAAAGCTTTTTGGCAACCTCCACGAGAGGGTCCTGAAGATGACGCAGATCCTTGAGCTGGCCGTGCACACTGTTCATGAACCGATGGAAGTGGCTGCGTTTTTTTTCCTCGAACGGCAGGCAGTCGAAGAACTCATCGACGACCAGCGTCTTTCCGCGGCCGACACCGCCCCAGAGGTATAGTCCTCCGACTGGCACAGGTTCCGGCTTCTTGCCAAGCAGACGGGAGATCAGTCCGGGGGCGGGGGCCTCTGCCGTGGTGAGTTCTTTATAAATGTCCTGTAGTATGGCGACGGCCCGTTCCTGGGCCGGATCCCTCACGAAACCGCTGTGCTCGAGCTGTCGGTTGTAGGATTCCAGCGGGTTCATGGTGCGATTCGCGGACAGGCAGGGATCAGGTCAGCGGCGCGTACGCAGTCTGAGCTGAAAAGCAAAATCCGACGATACATCAGGATTGAGTTCGTCCTCCGTGAAGCTCAAATCCAGGAAGGTATTCTTGCCGATACGAGCCGAGGCTCCAAAGCTGAGTTGTATTGCCGTTTCGGTAAGTTGATCGATATTGCTGCTCTTGTACACCGGAGAGTGGGCATCGAGTTGTGCCTTGAAAGACCAGGATCTGAAGGCCTGCCATCCGACAAAAACGCTCCCGAACCCGGACCAGCGGCGCTGCAACTCGGGCAAGACATCTCCGCTGCCCAGATAGGCCGCCCCGAAACGGGCGGACATCGACCAGTTTTTACCCATTGTCCGCGACGCGGTTGAGGACAGTGCGGCGTCTGTGCCGCCGCTCCCTCGGAGCCGGTCCGGATCCCCGGTGGGCAGCTTGACCTGGCCCCGCAGCGTCATGGCGTAATTACCGGTGCGTATGAGTGTTTTTCCGGTGAACAGAGATATGTCGCCGATCCCGGTACTCGAAGATTGCTCGTCTATGATCGTCTTGCCATCTCGGACGTACTGGAATCGCAGCCGATCGTCTTCGACCCGGTCGCGCCCCAGTTTGGGCAACCCGAAAAAGTCGTGCCATTCATTGATTACTCCATCAAGTACGCCGCCACTGTGGGACACAAGCGGCACCTCCACCCCGATTTCCCACAGATCTTGCAGACCCCGGGCAAATCTGAGCGCCACCCGATAGGTCTCGCCATCGATAGCGATGAACTCGGAGCCGCTTTCCGCGTCCGTGAAATGGCTGACCACATCGAGCAGAAGTTGCGTGGAAGACTCACCCTGTGCGGCAACAACCGGCGCCTGCATTGCAGGTATCCCGTAGATGCCGAAAAATGGATTGTTGTTCCTGATCGCAAACGGCTGCAGAAAATCCGCACACGCCAAAGAGCCCACGGCGGGACCGAACATCAGAACGATCCCCGCGAAGAAACGACGCATCCCGATTTGTATATACTGCAACGGGAATGAGGGAGTACCTGAAAAATTACCTGCCACCAGGACCCTACACCCGGGATTCAGTGGGTCTGGCGTTGCTGCCTGTCCTGATTGCTCTGGTCATGTTGTTGGTCGATCAATTCGGTTTGCAAACGAGGTTCATGCAACGGTTCGGGGTTTCCCTGCTCGAACAGGGCATCGATTCCAATCATATCCATTTTCTTGCTCAAGTATATTTTTCCTCTTTTACACTGCTTTGCTTCGTCGCGCTTCCGCTGCTCTTCCATACTGTCCTTCCGCCGGGCCTGGATAACCCATTCGGTTTCAGGATCAAGAGCTGCCGGCCGCACCTGCCGGTGTACATTGCCATCTTGGTATTCATGTTACCGCTGCTTTGGCTGGCCTCGACCCGGGCCGGTTTTTATTTGTTCTATCCCATGTACAAGCCGGTCAGCATTCAAATGTGGCTGGCCTACGAGGCCACTTACATGCTCCAGTTCTTCGCGGTTGAGTTCTTTTTCCGCGGTTTCGCACTGTTCCGGCTCGAATCCAGGTTTGGGTACCATGCCATCACTATCATGGTTGTCCCTTACGCCCTCCTGCACATTCACAAACCATTCCCCGAGGCGCTGGCATCGATCGTGGCGGGGCTCGTGCTGGGCCTGCTTGCATTGAAGAGCAGGTCGATCTGGCCAGGCGTAGTCATCCACTGCGTCGTCGCTTTTTGCATGGACTGGTTTGCGCTCATCCACTCAGGATTGATGGGCGTACTCCGCTAAACCAGGAATTCTACTGGATACTCAACCAGGCAGTGGCGGAATCCACATCGTCGAACTGCCGGACTTCCGCGGCCACGAAGGCCATGGTAAACCAGCTGACCCATGCCAGCCATTGGCTCTCCGTGACTACGGCTATCTTTCGGTAGTCATTGGCATGCGCCTTGTTGAAGCGCACTTCTTCCAGGGCGGCGTCCAGGGAGAAGCCCGTCATGTTGCTGAGGTCGAATATGAGATTTACATGATCGAACTGTTTGAGTTCATCGGCAACGGCATTTTCGAACTCTCTGAAATCGTCCAGCGCCATCTCACCGTAAACGTGCGCTTTCAATAACTCGTTTTCCTGTTCTATGACGATCATCTTGTTTCCTTGCCCATTGAAGGGGGTAGCGGTGTTTGGTAATGCCTTCCAGGTATGGGATAGTAACGGTTGACACCCCTGAGAGAAAATATGCCCATTATAAGATACAAAAATATCCGTCCAAAGGTGCACCAGTCCGCTTATGTTGCACCCGGGGTATCACTGATTGGGGATGTCGTCATTGGAGCCAGATCGAGCCTGTGGTTTGGGGTCGTGGCTCGAGGAGACATCAACGAGATCCGGGTCGGGCAGCGTACGAACATACAAGATGGCACCATCA
>Ga0209567_10000150_pt1 | contig 36546 bp, 34 predicted proteins | sample COG_12_FD_184756 | JGI IMG/M metagenome (GOLD analysis project Ga0209567, IMG submission 184756) | Pelagic marine sediment microbial communities from the LTER site Helgoland, North Sea, for post-phytoplankton bloom and carbon turnover... | ecosystem: Environmental > Aquatic > Marine > Neritic... | reverse complement strand
GAGACTGAAGCCGCATTAGTATGTCCGGGCATATCAATTTCAGGAATTATCATCATATATCTTTGCTGTGCATAGGCTACAATATCTTTATAATCTTCTTGTGTAAAGAAACCGCCTGCTTCTCCACCAACTTCTGTGCTACCGCCGACTTCGGTTAACCTCGGCCATGATTTGATTTCTATCCGCCACCCCTGGTCATCTGTCAGATGCAAGTGCAGCGCATTTATCTTATAGTACGCGAGGAGATCTATATATTTTTTTACATCATCAACACTAAAGAAATGACGTGCAACATCTAACATGGAACCCCTGTATTCAAAATTAGGTTTATCCAAAATTTTTCCTGTGGCGATTGGCCATATTGGCATTTCTGTAAGTGAATCATTACTGGTTTCTGAGATGAGTTGTCTTAAGGTCTGTACTCCACGAAATGCCCCTTCAGATGTTTTTGCATTAAGTATAATTGAATCTTTAGAAATATATAGTTGGTAAGCTTCCGGACCTTCAAGTTCATCGCTATCAGATTGATTTATATAGATCATTCGGTTAACCTGTCCGGCATCTGTTTTGTTTACAGCAAGCCTTAAATTCGTTTTCGATTTTATTTTATCGGCAAGAAAAGAACCTACCTCTTCAAAACTTTTGTCGGTTTGTGATGTGTAAATCGCGGTGGTATGATCCAAACCAAAGGCGTTATGGGTAGGAACTATGTTTAGAGGTCTCGGAATCAGATTTTCTGAACTCAGGTCTGTTGGAGGAAATTTTATTTCTTTCATTTTATGCTCTTGACATGCAAAAAACATTGCCATTACAAAAAGTAGTACAAACGATTTTAAAAGAATTGATTTTATCATTATTATGAATTTTATTGAACATAATTTCTAATTATCTGATACCATAGCTCATATCCCTTTTCATTCATATGGAGGCCATCCTCAATAAAAATGTCTTTTCTTAGTTTCTTTCCATCAAGCATGATATCCCATATGTACGCATAGTCGAGGTTCTGGTCCCTTTTACATAATCTTTTAAACTTACGATTAAGCCTTTTGTATTTTCCTTTTAAATCCCAGCGAGCTAAACTGGGCTTTGCAGAAATTATAATAATCTGGGTACTTGGCTTTGCGTTCTTAATCTTGGAGATGATTTCCTTTGTTACAGAAATAATTTCCCTAGGTTTTTTATAATCATTTATATCATTATCCCCTTCATAAATAAAAACTTTCTGCGGATTGTATTGCAATATCAATTCATCTGCATAAGCTAATAAATCAGTTGCCTGAGAGCCACCAAAACCTGAATTAACTATCTGGTATTCAGGAAAAATTTCCTGTAGGTTTTTCCAAGTTCGTATACTAGAACTACCCGTAAAAACGATAGTCTCTTTAGAACTGTCCCAAATTGCCTCGTATTTCTCTTGAATTGCCAGAATTTCTTCCTGAAAACGGGAATCATCCTGGGCCAAAGCTCCAATGCCTATAAACATAATGAAAACAAATAAGGGAATTCGCATGCTCTAAAAAAGAAAGCAAGATACTTTTAATTAAGGGAATGTTCAACAATTTTGGAATAATAGAAAGTAGCCCTTTCTTCAGAAAAATGGTCCAACACAAATACATAAAATGATAAAAGCATTAATGAAATACCAATTGCCCGGATATTTGGGGCGTGTGACAACAGCAAAAAAAGCATACCCAAGATCATAATACCAAAAAATATTTTTTGTGTAATTGGATACCATCTTATGAAATCTGCTGTCCGTTTCTTTTCACTCTCCAAAAATTGTTGTGGATTTTCTTTAAAATGTATTTCATATCTCGGCATTCGTTTCTGGTTTGTACTTACGAGGTATATTCCTGCACTAATGGTCAGGATGGCAATTACAAGCAAAGGAAAAAACATGGCCCTGGCACCAGGTGTACTTCCCCATTTAAAATAAGCAAGACTGATTATTAATACTGACACTCCAAATAAAAGGCTCATTTTTCCTTCAAAAATTTCTCCTTTGCACCAGTTGAGTGTATCATTAATGACTTCCATCTCTTCTATATCTTAAATTCAATTTATTCAGTATTATTAGAAACTGTAATTCCTTCAGCAACAGACCAGTCATAAAATCTAGAAATCCAATTGTCTGAAGGAAATCCTTGTGTTCTCATTCCAAAGCCATGTCCTCCTCTGGAATACATATGCAGACCAACATTCTTGTCTGCTTTTAGATAAGAAGAATATAGTTCAATACTACCACCTGCCAATCCCAATGGATCATCTGTCGCGCAAATAATAAGCATTGGCGGCGCATCACTTGGGCACTCCTTTACAGGCATGGCAGAAGTCCATGGGTATACAGGAACCAGAAAATCTGGCCTGTTATCCATAGAATAATTATACCCTACTCCCATTGTCACCGCGCCGCCGGCAGAAAACCCCATGAAACCAATCTTTTGAGGATCAATACCCAGGGATTCTGAGTTCTTTCTTACATAGGAAATAGCAGCAAGACCGTCCTGAACGGACAGTGGCAAAACCGGAGCCACACTTTCGATGATTTTTTCACCAATTTGCATTACTTCCTGAACCCCATCTTCACCAGTGGGAACAAGCCTATATTTTAAGACAAAAGCCGTTATTCCTTTTTCGTTTAACCACTTTGCTACTTCATTTCCTTCACTATTAATACTTAATGCATAAAGGCCACCACCGGGAGCAATAATTACAGATGTGCCATTGGATTTGGCTGCATTCGCTTTAAAGACCCGCATTGTGGGAATGGAGACATTAGTCACAACCTGAGTCTGCCAGATTTGTGAAAAATATTCCTTTTCATCACCAATCCATTCAACTTGCCCAGCTTCCTCGTAAGGTAATTCAATAATTTCCTGTGAAAATGCAATTCCAATTTGTAAAAAACATATTACTGCCGTGAGGGTATTTTTCATAAAATTATTATATAATGTCATATAAATTTGCTTAGTTTTTATCTACCAAAGCCTGATAAACAAATTGACCAAATTTGGTGCCATAATAGTTGCTATATGGCTGAACCTGGGTCATTAAGATGGCTATTAAATCTTCTTTTGGATCTATAAAAAAGTAAGTACTATAGGCACCGCTCCAATAAAATGCTCCTTTTGAACCCAGAGCTTTACTTTTAGCGACATCGGTGGTTATTCCAAAACCAAGACCAAACCCTTGTCCATTATATAAGTCTCCCACCTGATTCATAGTCATTAATTCTACGGTCTTGGGACTTAAAAGTCGTTTTCCATTACCCTTACCGCCATTGAGCATCATTTGACAAAATTTCATATAATCATCTACTGTAGAAAAAAGTCCATGAGTTCCTCCATAGACCATATTCCCTTCAATTGGGAGTTGTTGTTCTGAATTCACCAATTTACCTTCCTTGTTTATATTATGAACAGGAACCCATCTATCCTGGTCATTAGTAGGAATATTATAACCTGTATCTTTCATTTCCAAAGGATCAAAAATTCTAATTTGCAGGAATTCAGCAGTAGTCATTCCGGAAAAATGCTCAATTAGTAGCGAGAGTACGTCTGGGGAGGCGCTATAATGCCATTGCTCTCCAGGGTGCCCTATAAGGGGTAAACCTATAAGAGTATTAACCCTGCTTTCAATTGAAGTTTGAGGCTCAAAATATATGGCCTGAGCAATTTCATTGTCCAAAGTTGTACCCCCAATACCATGGGTAAAGCCTGCAGTATGTGTTAGAAGTTGATGAATAGTTATTTCAGATTTTGCAGGTTCGGTAGCACCATCTATTCCCTTATTAACATCAAGAGATACCTTAAAGTCTTTAAACTGTGGGAGATATTTCGAAACAGGGTCTGTAAGGAAAAAGTGCCCTTCCTCATACAACATTAAAAAGGCTACGGCAATTATTGGCTTGGTCATAGACATAATATGAAAAATATTGTCTTGTCGCATTGGTTTCTTCCCTTGCCAACTGCTGTATCCCAAAGCTGCTTTTTGTACTATTTGTCCGTTTCGATATATATAGGAAATAGCTCCAGGTATTCGTGCTTCGGAAATTTCCGTATTCAAAAAATCAGTATACCTGTCAAGCCGTAATTCAGAGACACCTGCAGTAATATCATTAGAAATATGTGAAGCCTGCCCATAGGAGGCTGCGGCAAATATGAACAAAAACAGAAATGGAAATAAGGTATGGCGATAATTTTTCATGATTATAGTTAAGATAGTTCTTAAATATAAAATTTTAAGTTGGTATACTGAAGTTTTAATTTGTTTTGTCTACAAAAGTAAAGATGAATATTCCAAATCTATATTCAGGTATCTGAGTTTTCTAATGATAATGCAGATGGTCTCACAGCTAAATGAATTCCTTTAAAAAGTAGACCAAAATATGAATAACTGTTGTTTAATAAGTTCATTTTATAGTCCTGGGTCAGTTCATTTTTTCACTGGTTGAGATCATATTATTTGGAATATTTAAAGCAATTTTTTATTATTATAAGGTTAAAAACGGATCTGATTATGATTAAAAATTTCACTTTGTTAGGATTGGTTGGATTGCTATTGATATCTATTAGCTGTCAGCAAGGAATAGGTTCTTTGGATGCTATCTTTATTGAGGATTCAAATGAATGGTTTCAGGAAGGAAGCGCGTCCTGGAAATTTGTTGGAGATCAGTTGATTGGTACTTCATTAGGTGGATCGGGATTTGTTATGACAAATAAGAAATATCGCAGTTTTACACTTTCACTTGAGTTTTATCCTGATAAAGGGATTAATTCAGGAATATTTGTGAGATGTAAAAACAAAGAGATCTCAAACAAGGATTGTTATGAGATGAATATTTGGGATTACCACCCGGACCAGGAATCCAGAACTGGATCTATTGTTACCAGGGCAAAACCATTGGTAAATGTAGAAACACTAGTAAAGTGGAATAGCTATAAAATTACTTGTGAAGGTAACCATATTCGTACCTGGATTAATGGTAAACTGACAGCGGATATTTACGACGATGATTTATCTGAGGGTTATATTGCACTTCAGGCTGCTGAACATGGCAGAATCAAATTTAAAAATGTAAAAATAAAAGAGCTTTAAATCATTTAACCAAGAAGATAAATAATGTAGCGGTATTTATCCTTATTAATCTTTTCGCGATTAATCATAAGAAATTATAAGGAGGATATATCACAGTAATTCCTTATTAGTCTTCTGAACTGTCGGAATCTTCATTTGCTTGTATTTCTTCTTTATTAAGATTATGTTGCAAAATGTTCAGATTTTTCAACTTGGCTTTCCACGTTGCCAAGGTTTCTTTCTGACGGTCTATGTTCTTTACAACTTCTTTAACAAGGGGATTGTCTCCTGAGGTATTTGAAAAAAATTGTAAATTATTTTCTAACTGGCGGATTTCATTTAAGCTTTCATCTATCTTTCTTCGGATAAATGTTCGCTCATTGATCAGGGCTCTTTCATTATCTGCGTTTGCAAGTTTCTTAAGCTTGTCGCCATATTTCATTAGCTCCGATTCTTGTCTGCTAACATCAAGTTTTTTGAATATCGCATCCAGAATAGTGTTAAACTTGACATTTATATTCTTTTTATTAAATGGAACCCTGCCATAAGACCTCCATTCATCAATAAAAGACTTTAGTGTGGTCATATCTTTTTCTTTATCACCACTCAGTTCAAATAGTTTAAGTTTTTCCAGGCAGGCGAATTTCTTATCAAAATTTGCAGACTCTTCTGTATGAGCTTTATTTTTTACAGCATGGAGCCTGTCAAAATAATGATTGCAGGCATTTTTGAAATCATTCCAAATCTTATCAGAATATTTTCGGGGCACATGCCCAATAGTTTTCCATTCCCTCTGAATTCTTTTCATTTCAGAGGTTGTCGTATCCCAGTCTTCACTGTCTTTTAAAGATTGTGCTAAGCTGAGAAGGTCTCTTTTCTTGTCTAGATTCTCCTGCTGATCTTTTTTAAGCTTTTTATAATAAGCGTTTTTATTTCTGTTAAACCCTCTCACGGCTTCTTTAAATTCTGACCAGGTTTGTTCATTTACATTCTGCGGTACTTTGCCGGCCTTAAAGAAAGCTTCTCTTTGTTCCTCTATAACTCTTATTTGCTGTTGCAAGTCTTTGTGGTGGCTGGCAACATGCGACCCAATTTCAACAATCTTTTGAATAATGCTTTTTTTCTTTTCCAAGTTTTGCTCATACACTTTGTCAAGATCCTTAAAATAATCCTGCCTCCTTTGGTGCATGGCTTTCGTAGCATTGCTAAAGCGTTCCCAAATTTCTTCTCGATGCTCTTTATCAACTGGCCCTATATCTTCTTTCCAGACCTTATGAAGTGTTTGTAATTCCCTAAACGCTTTATTTAGGTCTTCTTCTTCTACTAATGCTTCAGCACATTCAACTAGTTTTAACTTTTCCTCTAAATTATGCTTAAAATCCAGGTCTCTTAATTCCCTGTTAAGATGCAGGAAGTCGTAAAAAATCTCAATATGGTGATGGTATGTTCTCCATACATCATTGTAGTTATTTCTTGGGATTGGTCCGGTATTTCGCCATCTTTCCTGAATATCTTTGAAGTTTTTATAAGTAGTGTTTATATCTTCTTCTACATTTACCAGGCCTTTAAGTCCTTCAATAATTTGTAATCTATTTGCAAGATTTTCTTGAAGATTTTGCTCTAGGTTTTTATAATATGCATTTCTTTTTTCTCGGTATTCTGAATAAACCTCATTGAATTGCCGCTTGGTAACGGAATTATATCTGAAGTCAATTTCATTGCCACCTTTGCTTACGAAATCTTCCTTTTTATGTTCTAAAAAATCAAGGAATTTTAAGTCAAATTCGTGTTTTATGCCATCAACATGCTTTTTAATGGCCTGAACTTTCTCATTTCGAACCAACTTTTGTAATTCCCCAACCAGATTTTCCATTGACATGGAATGGTAATCCAGGATTGGGATATGATGCCTCCGATGATTATCTTTGTCTTCTGCGTCTTCGGCGTTAGATTCATTTATTTCTTCATGGACGTCCCCTTCAGCGTTTTCCGTATTATCGGCTGTAATTACTTCCTGGGATTTATCGTCTGGTTCAGTGCTTTTCTCTGATTCCCCTTTTGATTCAGTAGTTTCTGAATTTTCTTCTCCCTCTACAATATTCTGTAGTTTATGGTCTTTATTTTCCAACATTTTATTTAATGTTTCGGTGGATTTGCTTAATCCTACATTGTAGGATACTTACAGCATTTATAACTGCAAAGATAATCAAACTACTTTTATGCATCAATAAGTGTTATAAGGTTTGTCGGATTACAAAACTTCTGCGAAAGAATATTAGTAATTCCATATTCGCCAAGCTTTTTCGGCTTGTAGCTCCAGCATCTTTGCCCCATTACAAATAATTGCGCCTTTGCGTTCTCCGGATAGTAGAAATGCAGTCTTTACGGGGTTATAGATAAGATCAAAGAGCAAATGCTTTGAAGTAAGAAATTCATATGGAATATTTGGTTTGGCTTCAGTATCGGGGGAAGTACCCAAAGGAGTACAATTAATGATCACGGTGTGCGAACTAATAATTTTCTTATTTAATTCTGTATAGCCAATTTGATCTCCTATTGGGTTTCTTGAAACGTATTTAAAAGTGATGCCTAATTCTTTTAAAACAAACGCAATAGCTTTAGAGGCCCCACCTGTGCCAAGAATTAAGGCTTTCTTGTGAGACTCTTTTAAAAATGGTTGGAAAGATTTTTTGAATCCATAAACATCTGTGTTATATCCTTTGAGACCATCCTTTGTAAATTTTATTGTATTCACAGCTCCGATGCGCTGTGCTTTTTTATTTAAACTATCCAAATAGGGAATTATCTCCTCTTTATAGGGGATCGTAACATTCAAGCCTTTCAGTGTGTTATGCCTTTTTATAAGAGCAGGGAATTTCTCAATTTTGGAGAGGTCAAAATTTTCATAGCTATAGCTCACTAGGTTCATTGAAGCGAACTTGTTGTTAAAATATGCTTTAGAGAAAGAGTAAGAAATATTCTTTCCAATTAGTCCAAAACTAGCTATTTCCTGTTCTGTTTTTGCCATACCTTTCTAATCCAATTAACAGTCCAATTCCTAATATTACGAACATGATTGCCCACCAGGTTTCGCTATTATTAAAATCCGGAATATATCTTTCATAGTTCATGATTACTTTATCTCCATTTGAATCGATTGTTATTTTTCCGGCTTCATTTCTAACATAAACGGCATTTTTCCAGGGCCATACTACTCCCAGAGAACCGGTAATAAACCCTATTATCACTGCAGAAGTAATATGTTTGTAATGTTTTAATACATACCCCAGGAGATGGGATAGAGTAACCAATCCTGTGGCAGATCCCATCGTAAAAAAGGCAAGAATTTTCAAAGTTCTTAACCGCGCCTGGTTCTCTATGAAGCTAAAATCACCTTTTATCATTTCAGCCATAGTATCGTATAAGGAATTTACAGAATCTACCAATAGCAATACGTAATTACCCAATAGTATTAGGATAAATGATCCTGATAAGCCCGGGAGGGTCATTCCGGAAACGCTTATAATACCGCAGAGAAAGATAAATAACAAATTGTCATTTTCCTTGGCGGGACTTAAAAAACTAATAGAAATGCCTACTGTAAATCCTAGCAGACCAGCCGTGATAGTTCCTTTATTCCAATGCTTAAAGTCGTTGGCAATGAAATAAATGGAACCTATTATCATTCCAAAGAAAGTAGCCCAAACAAGCAATTCTTGTCGTTCAAGAAAATAGTCCAGTATTTTGGAGACGCTAAAATAACTAACTAACATTCCAAATATCAGCAGCGATAAAAATTGTCCGTTTACGTAACGGTAAAAACTCTTAAATCTACCATTAAAAAGCAATTTAAAAGCTTTAAGATTGATTTTTCGGAGTGAATAAATAAACTCTTCATAAAAGCCGGCGACAAAGGCTACAATACCACCTGAGACGCCAGGAACTTTATTCGCGGCACCCATTCCCAACCCCTTAATAATCAGAAATAATTTATCAAGAAAAGTTCTTGGTTTGTGCATTAGAGTTATTTTTTACTTTTTGTAGCTATTTTTTCAAGTATAAAAATAACGCAAAATCCAAATAAAGCTAATAGGATGGCATAGTGTAACTGGTTATCGCCTTCATATTGAAAAGGAGATACGTTTATTTCCTTTACAGGTATTACTTTGTCACCAAATGTCTTTGTCTCCAAAACTCTTTTCCATGGCCAAATTTTGTTTAGTGAACCCAAAATAAAACCCGTTAAAAGTGCCAAAGTAGTGTTCTTGTAATTGTTAAACATCCATTTTAAAAGTCTTGCAAAGCTTAAAAGGCCAAATATAGCCCCAATAGCAACTGTAGCAATAATATAGAAATCTTTTTGGTGAACAGCATCCAAAATGGTTTTATAGGATCCGAGAAGTACTAAAATGAATGCTCCTGAAATTCCTGGTAAGATCATTGCACATACAGCAAGAGCCCCAGATAGAAATAAAAAAGGTAGACTTCCGGTATTTTCTGAAGGTGGAAGGGTCGTAATATAATACGCCAGAACGGTTCCAAAAACAAAGGCAGTTATAGTGCCTAAATTCCATTTCTCAATGGCCCGGGCAATAAAAAAAATGCTAGCAAATACAAGTCCGAAAAAAAAGGACCACAGCAAAATAGGTTGGTTAACTAAGAGCCAACTAATAATCCTGGCTAAAGAAAAGACACTAATAAAAATACCTAAAAAAAGAGCAAATAAAAAATTTCCATTAATAGCTCTCCAGAAGGGTTTGAATCCTTCTTTGTGTAAGATTTTAAACTGGGAAATATTTATGCCATTTATGGAGGTAATAAGTTCTTCGTAAATCCCTGAAATAAAGGCTATGGTACCACCGGAGACTCCCGGTACTACATCTGCAGCGCCCATGGCGACTCCTTTAAGAGAAATAATAATATAACTTAATAAATTGCGATGACCCATTAAAAAAATAAAAAAACAAAAATAGTTCTTTTATTCGGAAGCCTTTTTAATATTACTAATTATGTTTTGGGTCCAAATAGAGTTGTAATATTCAGGGTACGCTTCTTCAAAAATAGTAAGTTTGGAGATGTCTAATTTTAGGGCATTAATAAATCTGAATCTTGCTTGTTCAGAATCACTTAACATAAGATATAAGCCAGTCATTCTATATTCTATTTCAGCTTCTTCAGGGTAAAATTGTAGTCCCTGGATCAAAATTTGAACAGCAGAATCAATATCACTGTTCTTTGTAACCACTTCTGCCCAATTCAACCAGGTGTCTAACTCATAATTTCCTAGATCTACTGCTTGTTTATAGGAAAAATCAGCTTCGTCCAAGTTTTGAAGAACATAATGAATTTTAGCGCATTTTTTCCAATATAAGGCATTTTCACCATCAATATTTATCGCCTTATTTACATAATATAAGGCCCTTTCATAATTATTCTTACGAAAGTAAAAATCAGTAATTGCCAACCAACCTTTATCGAGCAGTGGATCCTCATGTACAGTCTGGTAGAAATAGAATTTTGCAAGCTCGTCGTTATTTAGTTTTTCATGACATTTTCCAATCCTCAAGTAAGCATGTGAGGTAGGATCTTCTATTTTTATTGTTGTTTCGTAATTTTCAATTGCCTCGTTGTGTTTTCCCATTTTTTCCAGAACCTTTCCTTTCTCAAAATAAGCCCCTATAAATGAATCGTCGGCAATTATGGCAAAATCAAATGCCGCTAAAGCCTCGGGAAGCATCTCTTTAGTGTAATATTGTTTTCCCAGTTGATGCCAGGCAACCTGGCAATATGGATTTCTTTCAAGAAAATCGTTCAAAAAAGTTATAGCGCCTTCATAATCCTCCATGAATTCAAAACAGTAGACCACATTATAAAGGGAAGAATAATCCTGTTCATCAAAAGACACACATTTAATAAAATTATCCTTAGCCTTCTCAAAATTATCCATGAACAAGTATTCCATGCCCAATAATGAGTAAATGTCAAAACTATCTTCAGATAGGTCCAAAGCTTTTTTTAACATGTCTATCGCCGCTTCATGATTGTCTTTTTTTGAATATATATTAGCGCGTTGAATATAAATTTCTTCATTGGAACTATCCATCAATTGAAGCTCATCTAACAGCTTCTCAGCAACTTCCAAATTATTTTCAAATACAAGCACTTCTATATCCAAAAGCCTTAAATTCATGGCCCCCGGATGCTGTTTAAGACCAATTTTAATAGCCTTTTTCGCTAAGGATATTTTGCCATTATTTAAGTAGTGGTGAATTATGTCTTCGAAATCTTCTGCGTCAAAAAAATAAACGTCATCCGTCTTCAGCATGGACTCAAACTTCGCTATTGGTTGATTTTGACTTTCGTTAGGATCTAACGCCATAGGAACGTGCTTGGTTAATCTATGGATTTAAAAATAGTCTTTTGGAACTACCTTTAATTCCACTTTAGGGCTATATTATTAACAAAATAGTTAACAAATTATTGCTATAACTCATTCAAAGTTTGTATTATAATGTCGCAACCCCGGTCAATTTCCTCTGCGTTTATAGTTATTGGAGGAGTAATTCTAACCCCTTTTGATTCAAAAAGCAGCCAAAAAAGGATTAAATTCTTTTTTGCGCAAGACAGTATTAGTTTATTGGCAATCTCTTCATCTTTCATAATAAGACACAGCATTAGCCCTTTTCCTCTAATCTCTTCTATGTATGGGTGATGCAGTCTGGATCTGAAATGTTTTTCCTTTTCAAGAGTTTCCGGAATAAGATTGCTATTGGTTAATTCCTTAAGTGTTGCTATGGCAGCAGCAGCTATAACAGGGTTCCCCCCAAATGTGGTTATATGACCTAATTTAGGAGAATCACTTAATGAATTCATCATTTCATGCGAAGCCGTAAATCCACCAATAGGTAATCCGGACGCCATGCCTTTACCCATAACGAGTATATCTGGTACACATTGGAAGTGCTCAAAGGCAAATAAACTACCAGTACGCCCAAACCCGGGCTGTATTTCATCAAGGACTAATAAGGCGCCTACTTCCGCGCAACGATCCTTCACTTTTTTAAGATACCCTTCTTTGGGCATAATAAATCCGGCGCCTCCTTGAATAGTTTCTAGGATGACCGCCGCTGTATCCATGGAGATTTTATAAAGATCATCTTCGGAATTAAATTCCACAAAAGAGATATCTGGAATTAATGGTCGGAAAGGAGCTTTTCGTTCTTCAAAATTCATTAAACTAAGACTGCCTAAAGTATTTCCATGATAGGCATTCTTGGCAGCTATGAGTTTGGAGCGACCAGTAAAGCGCCTTGCCAGTTTTATTGCTCCTTCTATTGCCTCAGTTCCGGAATTTACGAGATACGTTGTTTCGAGATTTCCTGGTAATAGTGAGGCTAAATATTTACTAAACTGCACTGCAGGTTGCTGTATGAATTCGCCATATACCATAACATGCATATATTTCCTGGTTTGTTCAACTATCGCATCAACTACTTTTGGATGGCAATGACCTAAACTACAGACCGATACTCCTGCAACAAAATCCAAGTGACCATTTCCTTGCTTGTCATAAATATAGCTACCCTTGGCATGTGAGACTTCCATAGCCAGAGGATGGGGAGTGGTTTGAGCCTGATATCTGAAAAAATCTTCGTGCATGAAAACTACTCCGTTTTTTGAAGGGCGGGTCCTTTTTTAGGTATAACACCTTTAATGGGCTCCAACTTTTTTGAAGGGTCATTTTTATTATCATCCTCTTGTTGCTCTTCTTCAAGATCAAGAGGATTATCAACCCCATTTATCTTTACTAATTCAATATTGTTGTCATCTTCATCAAAAATATCATCTTTGCTCAGGATTCGTTCATCACCACGCCATATAAACCCTTTGAGTTTTCTACTGCTTACCGGAAGATCTTTTTCAGGAAAAATGTCTCCATCCGGATTGGTAAAAAAAGTAATATCCTCAATATCATTTTCAGCTAATGTTAACCTAATTTCACTGCAAATTGTTTTATTAATACCGATGAGTTCATCATCATCATTATACATATAGTAAATAACTTCAGTATTTTTAACCAGGTCCACAATTTTCAGTGAATTATCGATAAATTTCCCGAAGAGATCTTTGCCTTTAGCCTGGTTATATCCTTCCATGCTTATGCTGTCAAGTGAGATAATAAAAGCGTTATTTATTACTTTTAATGAATCCAATTTTTCAGTTTCCATATCGGAGATCAGATAGATACTATCACCGGTCATTTGGTTATCCACATTCCACAGAATAGGTTCTTTTATCAATTGGGTTATTCCGGAAGATTGATCAAAGTGTATAGAATCACATTTGCCACTTAAATCAGTTTTATAGAATTTAGCGTTTCTGAAAGCCCTTAAAATTCGTTTATCCGGTTTTCCAGTAAGAAGTAAGGTGTCTCCGTGCATATAGAGTGAATCCTGCTCAACCAAACTTATAGACACGGCCCGTTTAGTAGCAAATACAGAGTCTTTAGCTTTAAACACCTCGGCATAATGGGCCCTAATAACCCCATTGTTGACAGTGTCTGTAACAACAATATTATTGGTGGCCGAAGCAAATTGAGAAGCTTTATCAAAATAAACACTATCTCCTTCAATGATTCGGTTATTATAATCTATTCTCGTATTCTTTATGCCATAACCACTTTCTATATTGGTGTCGTAGAATCCTCGTTCACAGTATATTTTATAGGTCTTACCTGTTATAGTGGAAGGCCCGTACATATAGGCGTTCTTAGAATTCTGATAATAATCTAGTTGCTTGGAATCTATGGTGTATTCGGGGTTTAGAATATGAACATTGTCTACAAACTGAAATTTTTCAGGTACCATAAAGTATCTTCCAATTTCACTGGTAAGTGTATTGGCAGAATCTATTATGGTACCAGAGCTTGTATAATAAGATTCCTGTTTTTCACGGTCAAAGTAGAGAGTGTCTGTTCGAAGGGTCATGCCAGTTCCGGTACCAGTGCCAGTACCAGTATTTTTTAAGACTACTTTTTCCCAGGCCTTGGCAAGTCTGGTGTTTCCATCATAATTAATTTTTCCACCAGTCATTTGTATGGAATCACCTTGTTTCATTCGGATGTTACCTATTGCCTTTAATTTATTTTCTTTTTGATAAAATATGGCTATGTCGCACCAGAGATCAGCCCCTTGGTGTTCAAACTGAACTTGCCTCTCATCTTTACTAAATATAGATGCACCGGGAAATTGAACTTCGTCTTTTGTGAAATTTGCACCATATACGATATTAATTTGTTTAACTTGTTTTTCAGGCTGATCCTGAGCAAAAGCCATGCAAATGAAAAATAGAAATATATTTAGCAGTATTAATCTTATCAAGACCTAAAATTTTGTTCAAAAATAGGATAAATTAAAAGAGAAGCATAAGTATTGGCACCGTTTTAGGATTTCATTTAGGCGAAACTCTAATTTCTACTTGGAGGTCTAAATTATCTTCCTGTAAGGCCTTGGCATTATCAAAGGTAACCCCGCCCACAAGTAAACTCTCCTTAATTGAGGGATCTCTCTAATTACAGATAAACAAGAATCCGTTACATTGGTTCCGCATAGATTTAAAGACTCCAGATGTTCCAACTTTTTGAGTTAGTTCACCGAAGCATCGGACACCTCTGTTTTTTGAAGTCCTAATCTGGTCAGATTAGGAGCTTAAACCTTATTTGATAAACTTTTTAACTGAAGGTTATGGAGAAATAGTAATGAACTCATTCTTTCGAGCCCTTTATTATATCAGATATATAAAGAGTTGGAAACTAATTTCATTTAAAATATAATTACCTGTGAATGGTTTGCTTTCGATCCGGACCTACAGATACAATTTTAATCGGAATTTCTAATTCCGCTTCAAGGTAATCAATGTATTTATTTAATGTTTCCGGGAGCTGCTCTGCATTTGTCATTTTGGTAAGATCCTTCTCCCAACCTTCCATTTCTTTATAAACCGGAATAACATTTTCAGCCTCAATATTATAGGGAAGGTGACTTACTTTTTCGCCTTTGTATTTGTATGCTATACAGATTTTTACCGTTTTAAATCCGCTAAGTACATCTGCTTTCATCATCATTAATTCTGTAACCCCATTAATCCTGACTGCGTATTTTAATGCAACAAGATCTAACCAGCCACAACGTCTTGGTCTGCCTGTGGTAGCCCCAAATTCATTACCAACTTTTCCCATAGTGCTACCAACTTCGTCAAAGAGTTCTGTTGGAAATGGTCCGCTACCTACCCGGGTTGTGTAAGCTTTAAATATGCCAAAAACCCCTCCTATATTTCCAGGAGGTACACCAAGACCTGTACAGGCACCCGCAGCGGTAGTATTTGAAGAAGTGACATAAGGATAAGTTCCAAAATCGATGTCCAGCAGGGAACCTTGTGCTCCTTCAGCCAGGATTTTTTTACCACTTTTTTGGGCCTGGTAAAGGTACTCTTCACTATCGATAAAGATCAGTTTTTTTAATTCCTTTATAGCATTAAAGAATTCTGTTTCCAATTCCTGAAGATTGTATTCTATATCTACATTATGAAAGTCTATCATGGCTTCGTGTTTATCAGCCAAAGCACGATATTTATCCTTCCAGTTAGTTAATTCAACATCTCCTACCCTTATTCCGTTTCTTCCTGTCTTGTCCATGTAAGTAGGCCCTATGCCCTTAAGCGTTGAACCTATTTTTGCTTTACCTTTTGAGGCTTCTGAGGCTGCGTCCAGCAACCGGTGGGTAGGTAAAATCAGATGTGCTTTCCTGGAAATTAGTAGTTTGGATTTTATATCCAGATTAAATTTGTTAAGGTTATCAAGTTCTTTCTTAAAAATAACCGGATCAATAACTACCCCGTTACCCACAACATTAATTGCATTGTCATGAAAAATACCAGAAGGAATAGTGTGTAAAACGTGTTTTATGCCATCAAATTCTAAGGTGTGTCCCGCATTTGGGCCGCCCTGAAATCTGGCTATAATATTATAGTTTTTGGTAAGTACATCAACGATTTTTCCTTTTCCTTCGTCTCCCCATTGAAGACCTAGTAGCAAATCTACGGCCATGCAGTAAGTTATTGGTTAGTTGTTAGCTTTTTCTTTTTGGTTTCTTGTACCGTAGAAGTACAACGAATGATTATTTATTTTAATGTCGAATACCTCTTCAATTGTTTGTTTAATTGATTGTATTCGTGGGTCACAAAACTCAACCACTTCTCCGGTATCCGTCAGAATTACATGATCATGCTGCCTGTCAAAATAAGATTTCTCGTACTGCGCCTGATTCTTTCCAAATTGGTGCTTGCGGACTAATTTACAGTCCAGTAAAAGTTCTATTGTATTGTAAAGTGTTGCTCTGCTTACCCGATAGTTTTTATTCTTCATATTGATATAAAGTGACTCTATATCAAAATGTTCATCACTTTCATAGATCTCCTGGAGAATTGCATATCGCTCAGGGGTCTTTCTATGCCCGTTATCCTCCAAAAAGGCGGTAAATACTTTTTTAACGATTTCTTGGTCCTTATTGGTCCCCATAATTACGTCATCATCTTAATGGCAAATGTACATCTAAAAATACGAATATTAATATTTTATGACAGCAAGATTACGCTATAAAAATAATGAGAAATCTCTATACCCGAGTCACCTTTTCAATGCCGCTTATCCGCTTCAAATTATTGATAAGTTTTTTGAGAATGGCATTATTTTTAACTACAACCGTGATTTTACCTGTAAAGGTACCACCATCTGTACTAAAATTAAGATTCCGCATATTAACATGCATATTATCCGAAATAATTTCTGTAATCTCGTTCATCATTCCTAAATTATCAATCCCTGTCATTTTAATTTCTGAAGTGAATTCTTCCTGACTTGAATCAATCCATTTGGCACTAATAATCCGATAGGCATAGTTGGATTGCAAAGAAATAGCATTCGGACAGTTTTTCTTGTGAACTTTTATACCTTCGGCCACACTTACAAACCCAAAGACCTCATCTCCGGGAATTGGGTTACAACATTTTGAAAGAGTGTAATTCAATTTTTCTTCCTCCTTACCAAATACAAGCATATCATATTTGGAAGTTATTTCGACCTTATCAATATCTTCTTGCACTGGTTTACGCCGAATCTTGTTCTTGAAAAAGCTGATAAATGCATTGTTGTAAGATGATGCAAATTCTTTGATCATCTGATTATCTATGGATCCAATACCTATGCGATAGAACAAATCCAAACTGGTCTTGAGCTTAAAGTGAACCACCATTTTATTGATGGAATCTTCGTTCAGATTAATTTTTTGAGACTTAAGTTTACGTCTTAATGTTTCCTTACCTTCCTTAGCAATTTGCTTTTGTTCTTCACGTAATGATGAACGAATTTTTGCCCTGGCTCTGGCTGTAGTGGCATAATCTAGCCAGTTCTGATTAGGTTTCGCTTTATCTGATGTAATGATCTCAACCTGGTCACCGCTTTTTAAGGTTGTATTCAGAGGTACCAATTTTCCATTTACCTTCGCCCCCCGGGTTCTCATTCCTACTTCGGTATGGATGTTAAAAGCAAAATCCAAAGGAGTAGCGTCTTTTGGCAACGATTTTAATTCACCTTTTGGAGTAAAAACAAAGATCTCTTTTGAATAAAGATTTAATTTAAATTCTTCCACAAAGTCCACAGCATTTCCATTAGAGGATTCAAGGGCTTCTTGTAAACGGTTGAGCCACATCTCTATTCCCTGTTCTTTTTGATCTCCGTGTTTATACTTAAAGTGAGCAGCATATCCTTTCTCGGCTATTTCGTGCATTCTCTCACTGCGTATCTGAACCTCAACCCATTTGCCTTCCGGGCCCATTACGGTAATATGTAAAGCTTCATAACCGGTTGATTTTGGTGAAGATATCCAATCACGAAGACGTATGGGATTGGGTGTAAAATGATCTGTTACAATAGAGTATATTTTCCAGGCAATGAATTTCTCATTTTCTTTATCGGAGCTATAAATGATACGAATAGCAAACTTGTCATATATTTCATCAAAGGTAACATTCTGAGATACCATTTTCTTTCGGATAGAATAGATAGACTTCATCCTTCCTTTTATATGATATTCAAGACTTTCATTGTCCAAAGAATCTCGAATAATATTGGAGAATTCGTCAATATAGTTCTGTTGTTCTTCCTTGGTTTGCTCAATTTTTTCTTGAATGTCCTTATAAACTTCTGGCTCTGTGTATTTCAGACTTAGGTTCTCCAATTCTGTTTTTATATTATAGAGTCCAATTCTATGGGCCAGGGGAGCATAGATATAAAGGGTTTCAGATGCCATTTGTACCTGTTTGTGCTCTGGCATGGCGTCCATGGTAAGCATATTGTGATATCTATCTGCTATCTTAATGATAATTACCCGAACATCATCGTGCAGAGTAAGTAACATTTTCCGAAAATTCTCTGCTTGTTGGGATATGTTCATATCCTTTTTAAGATGCGCAATTTTCGTAAGACCATCCACAATACGAGCAATAGTCTCACCAAACATTCGCTCAATATCGTCTAAAGTATAGTCGGTATCTTCAACAACATCATGGAGTAATGCTGCCGCAATAGATACGGCATCGAGACCAATTTCTGAAGCTACTATCTTGGCTACTGCTATAGGATGAAAAATAAAGGCCTCACCTGATTTTCTTCGCTGTTTCTTATGGGCATCAACGGCTATGTCAAAAGCAGAGCGAACAAGTTTCTTATCTTCAGTAGTTAACGCCTGATAACTAATTCGAAGTAATTCCTTGTATTGCCTAGCAATTTTCTTGTTCTCCTGCTCTATGGCCGTTTCCACACTCATAAAATAAATTTACCACAATCTTTTATAGTAACCAACAAAAATCATGCCTTAAGGTTACGTATTCTTTGAATCAAGGGTGGGTGAGAATAGTGTAAAAAGACGTAGGCTGAATGCGGGGTAAGATTGCTCAGGCTATTTTTTGAAAGTTTTTTTAATGAGTTGATTAATGGCAAGGCTTCATAAGTATTTTTGGCATAATCATCTGCTTCAAATTCAAATTTTCTGGACAGAATGTTCATCACCAAACCGGTTATTTCGGAGATAGGACTATACAGGATTCCAAAACAAATTAGAGCAGTATGAAAACTAGGTTCTGTGACGCCAATGGCATATGAAAATTCGGGGTTATTAATAAAAAGCGATAGAATAAATAGTGTAACTCCTGTGAGAAATATTGAAATAATAAGGTTTATAATAATATGGTGGCGTTTATAATGACCGACTTCATGGGCAAGTACGGCCACTATTTCTTCTTCCTCTAAATCCTGAATTAACGTATCATAAAGTGTTACCCTTTTTTCTTTTCCAAACCCGGCAAAATATGCATTGGCCTTAGTACTTCTCTTGGATCCGTCTATAACAAAAATATTTTGAAGTTTAAATCCCACCTTACGTGTGTAATTTTCAATTTTGCTCTTAAGAGATCCATCCTCCAGGGGAATTTGTTTATTAAACAAAGGTACTATTAACCTGCTGTAAAAAAGGTTCATAAAAACCGTGAATATAGCAATCAATACAAGGGCATATACCCAAAAATTATTACCGGCAAATTGAAAAAACCAAATGACCATTGAGAGCATACCTCCTCCTAAAATGGCCATCATTAACCAGCCTTTAACTTTATCAATAAAAAACAACTTTCTTGTAGACTTGTTGAACCCATATTTTTCTTCTATCACAAATGTCTGATAGTATGAAAAAGGTGTTGTAATAATATCACTTCCAATCATAATGACACCAAAAAATATAAGAGCCATTAAAATTGGGTTTTCGGTAATATTTCGGGCGAGTAGGTCTACCCATTCAAATCCACCATATATCAGGAACCCTAAGGTGAGAACAATTGAAAAGGAAGAAGATAGAATTCCAAATTTGTAATTATCTTTCTTATAGGCCTGAGATTTTAAATATTCTTCTTTATCAAAGACATCCTGCAATTCTTCCGGTATAGGATCCTGAAATTTTCGTGAATTAAGATAATCCAGGACAGTTTCCATTAGGAATTGAAATACTATGATAGCTATTATTATATAAAATAGGAACGTACTATTCATAAAAGGCTTTAATAATTAAAAACGTGACAAATTTAAATAAGTTAGCACTGAAAAAGGGTTGAAAATTTTATAGTGAACTTGGTAATCGAGGTTATAATCTTAAAGAAATTCTCTTTGTCGCTTTGCCTCAAAGATAAGAATTGCAGCCGATACAGAAACATTCATGGAATCTATCTCACCTTGCATGGGTATTAAAATATTCTGATCGGATTCCTGCAACCATTCTGATGTGAGTCCCGTTGCCTCCGTACCTACTGCAATGGCACAGGGTTTCTTATAATCCACTTCAGTATAGTTGCATGAAGCCGACAATGCAGCTGAATAAATGGCTATTTTATTCTTATTTAAAAAATTGATAACCTCTTTTGTGGTTCCGGTTGCAATATTCACGGTAAAAAGGCATCCAACGCTGGCTCTGATTATATTTGGATTATAAAGATCACCGTTGCTATTTACGATGATTACAGCATCTAATTTAGCTGCATCCGCAGTTCTTAATAAAGCACCAACATTTCCAGGTTTTTCCGGTGCTTCCGCAATCAATATCAATGGATTTTTATTCTTAAATGAAAGATCATTCAGATTGTGATTTTTTGAACGGGCAATGGCAACAATTCCCTCTGTACTTTCGCGATAGGCTATTTTTTGGTATATCTCCTGTGATACTTCTATTAATTCTGGATATTTTTCAAGCTGGGCTATTATTTGCCTCACTTTTTCTTCAGAAATAATATTGGTGCAAAAAAAGACCCTCTGAATGGTATAACCGCCTTTACAAGCCAATTCAAATTCTCGCTGTCCTTCCAATACAAATAAGCCAGAATTTCTACGTTCACGTGATTTTTCCTTTAATAATAATACTTTTTTAACCAAAGGATTATGTAAACTACTAATCTGCTTAACTTTGTTCATAGGACAAAAATAGAAGAATTGGTAAACTTTCTGCCAGTTGTTCAACAAAGACCATAACTTATAGCAACTGAAATGCGTAACGTTTTTTTATTACTTATTTTTTTAGGGCACTTTTCCTGTAAAGAATCGCCCAGAGATAATGCAGACAAGAATAACCCCCGGGACTTGTCGGCAAAGATTAAACAATCTAAATATCCTGGTGCTTTAGAGAGGGTTTTTAAAGCTCATGGGGGCCTTCAAAATTGGACAAAGAAAAAGGTGCTTGTATACGATTTACCCAAAACTGGATATACTGAAATTCATACTACTGACCTAAAAACACGAAGAGATAAGATAGTATCTCCCAATTTTTCAATGGGTTTTGACGGAATGCATGTTTGGTTATTGGATAAACATGGAAATTATAAAGGAGACCCGGTTTTTTATCATAATCTAATGTTCTATTTCTATGCCATGCCTTTTGTTTTAGCTGATGATGGTATTATATATGGAGAGACAACAAATTTGATCTTTGAAGGGAAAAGTTATCCGGGTATTCGCATAAGTTACCATTCGGGGGTGGGTACTTCACCCAAAGACGAGTATTTTCTGCATTATGATCCCCAAACCTATCAAATGGCCTGGTTAGGATATACCGTAACCTACAGAAGTGGCGAAAAGTCCGACAATGTTAAGTGGATCCGATATGCCGATTGGATGGAAGTAAATAATATCATATTACCCAAAGCAATAACCTGGCACGCCTACGAAGGAAAAGTTATAAAAGAAGCTAAAAACACTATGCATTTTGAGAATGTTACCCTTTCTGAAACTTTAAAACCGGATTCTTTTTATGCCATGCCGGTTGGCAGTAAAATAGTTGAAATGAAACAAGAGTAAAAGACTTTATAATCATAAGCATCCTTGTACTAATTCAAAATAATTTAGCGCGCTCAATCAGTCGGATATTTTATATCATATGTAACCAAGAGTGTAACTATTAGACTATAACTTTTTATCCCATCTTCCTGGTTGTTCGCTTTCAGAAATGTATTAAAAATTGATTTAAACACAGGTTCAAAAGGATTTTCAAAGGCCTGCCAAAATTTATTCAACTCTTCGTAGTTTTTTTGCACACCCCCGTTTAATCTGGAATACAATTCACGAAATTTTGTTTCATCTCTTGACTTTATTTCACTTAATGAATAACTAAGCGCATAGGCCGCGGCAGAATACTTAAAGTAAATATCTTTATTATTAGCTGTAACGAGGTAGCCAATAAAATTAACCTCGTTTTCTGCAGAATAACCAACTTGATGTCCTATTTCATGTCCGGTAACCACAGGAAATCTGAAATTAGGTATTTTTTTATTCACCTGTGCCTCATTTGTAAAGGGATTAAGATAGCCGCCATATCCCATATAAGTCAGGGCAGTACTAAAAATAGATTTCTTTAAACTTGGATTTTTGTAAACAAAAAATGGATACCTGATTTCGAGTTCTGTATATCCCTCCAATGTCTTTTGAAAGATTTCTCTCTGATTATACGGGATATTTACTATTTGCGAAGTATCTGAAGTTATTTCATACTGTAACTTATTTGTCCTTTCTACAAGCTTTTCTGTGAACATTATCAATTCATTGGTCGTATAGGTATCTTTTAGGTCAAGTGTTTGAGAAAGGGGCACACGATAATAGTTAAAACCCCACATGAGATGAAATGTGAAGTAGGCCACTGAAAGTATAAGAACTATATCTCTAAAGAAAAGTTTCAGGTTTTTTCTTATTTGATTTCTTTTGATAATTATATACCGGATGGCAAGTATTGTCAGGATAGAATAAATTAGATCGCCAATGGACAATGGGAACCATCCAAATGCTATTCGAAAAAAGTGTGAAATAAAGGGATATAAGCCTTTGCTGTAATAATTTTCAACAAACTCCGGGTAACTGCTGAGACACTTTACTATTATTATTTGCGGGATAATTGATAATGCAATCCCATTCTTCAACCTATTATTCATGAATTCAAAAATACCAATTATCTCGCTAGGTTAATTTTCAATATGTATTTTTGATTTTTTAAATTATATTATGAACCAAAAGATAGAACAATTAGAACCAAAGAGAATCTGGAATAATTTCTCAAAACTTAATGCTGTACCACGTCCTTCCAAGAAAGAAGAAAAAGTGATTGAATTCATGCTGAATTTTGGTAGGTCTTTGCAATTAGAGACATTTAAAGATGAAGTAGGCAATGTTATTATCAGAAAAGAAGCATCTATTGGAATGGAAGATTGTAAACCAATTACGCTTCAATCTCATTTAGACATGGTACATCAAAAAAATTCCGCTACAGATTTTAATTTTGATACTCAGGGAATTGAGATGTATGTGGATGGTGATTGGGTTAGGGCCAGGGGAACAACTCTTGGTGCAGATAACGGGATGGGAGTAGCAGCAATAATGAGTTTACTAGAAAGCCATGATATTCCACATCCCCTTCTTGAAGCCTTGTTCACTATTGATGAAGAAACAGGTATGACGGGGGCAATGGGCCTAAAAGGAGGTGTCCTCAAGGGTCAGATTTTATTGAATTTAGACACCGAAGAAGATAACGAGATAGACATTGGATGCGCCGGCGGGATAGATATTACGGCTACCAGAACCTATGAGGAACAAACAGCCCCAAAAAAGTCCATTGCATACCGCATAAGCGTCAAAGGATTACACGGCGGACATAGTGGTATGGACATACACCGTGGATTTGGTAATGCAAATAAAATAATGAACCGCCTTTTGTTTAAAAGTGCTGAAGAATTTGGTATTGGAGTGTCACAAATTGATGGAGGAAGTCTGAGGAATGCCATTCCTCGTGAGAGTTTTGCAACCGTTGTTTTAAATGCAGACCGAAAAGAAGATTTTGAAGTCAATATAACCGAGTGGATACAGGACATTAAAAGTGAGAATTCTTTGATTGAAACTAAACTGGATATTAGCCTGAATACAGTGGAAATGCCTGCAAAGATGATGGAGAAAACCGCGCAGGATAAAATTTTAAGAGCTGTATATGGTGCACATAACGGCGTTTATGCCATGAGTGCGGCAATTCCCGATTTGGTGGAAACTTCCAATAACATAGCTAGAATTGAAGTCAAATCCGGAAAGATTAGGATTGGTTGTCTAACCAGATCTTCTGTAGATACGGCTAAAATTGATTTGGCTAATTCTCTTAAATCCGTTTTTGAGCTTGCAGATTGTACGATTACTTTAACAGGAGAATATCCGGGTTGGAGTCCAAATCCGAATTCTGAAATATTGGAAGTACTTAAAGATCAGTACAAAATCCTTTTTAATGAAAAGCCGCAAGTGGTGTCTTGTCATGCCGGATTGGAATGTGGTATTCTAGGAAAAAATTACCCTAAAATGGATATGATAAGTTTCGGGCCTACCATTAAAGGTGCGCATTCTCCGGATGAAAGAGTAAGTATCTCTTCAGTAAAGAAGTTTTGGACCTTTCTATTAGAGATTTTAAAGAATACACCTTAAATAAAAAAGGTCCGAAAATTTTCGGGCCCTTTTTTATTACTCAGCTATACCTGTAATCTCCAGGTCAAAAATGAGATCAGCGTTTGGAGGGATTGGACCTCCACCTTGTTCGCCATAACCCAAATGTGGTGGAATAAATACCCTGATTTTGTCTCCAATTTTCATACCTAATAAACCCTCTTTAAAACCGGCTACAAGCCTTGAATCCGGACTGTAATCCATTGGAAAGGCCTCATAACCTCCTCCTTGTTTTCTTCTTTCATCGAATTTGTCAAACTTGATGGCAACATCTTCGTAATTACTATCAAAAAGAGTTCCATCTGTAAGCCAGCCAGCATAATAAACCAATACTTTATCACCAATTTTTGGGTTAGCACCAGTTCCTTCCTTTAGGCTAAGAATTTTTAAACCAGAAGGGAGCTCTTTTGCAAGTTCCTGTTGTTGTTTTATTTCCGCTGCAAAATCGGTTTTAACCTTTGCCATGGCGGCAATAACCTCTTCTTCCTCAGCAAAATAATCTGACATTACCTGTACCGCATCAAAATTCTTGGCATCTTTACCATTTCTAACAATGGTCATCGAATTCAGTATTACATCAACTACGGGTTTGTCCTTTTTATTGGGTTCTGCAAAGGTTTTTACATTGGCAATAGAATCAACAACATCTATTCCTGATACTACCTCTCCAAAAACAGTGTGTTTACCGTTTAGGAAAGGTGTCTCTTTATGAGTTATGAAAAACTGACTTCCATTGGTTTTTGGCCCCGAATTGGCCATAGAAAGAATACCCGCCTTATCATGTACCAATGAGTCATTGAATTCATCTTTAAACCTGTACCCTGGGTTACCACGACCTGTTCCGGTAGGATCACCCCCCTGAATCATAAAATCTTTAATGATCCTGTGAAAAATTAAGCCGTCATAATACTTTCGGTCTTTATACTCTTCACTTACAAAGGGATTGTTGCCTTCTGCAAGGGAAACGAAATTGGCCACCGTTACAGGTGTTTTTTCCATTTCAAGCTTTATAATGATATCTCCCTGGTTGGTATTTATATCCGCGAACAACCCATCTCCCAGATCCCGGTACTTACTTGACGTACAGCCTGTTAATGCTGATATACCAATTAAAACGATTGCAATTAATTTTTTCATTTTTTAGAGTTTAATTATCAAGATTTTCTTTTTGTTTTTCAATTTTTAGAATGCTAATGGTAGACTTAAGCGCTACGTTAGGTCCAATTTTATTATTATCGCCATGATAACCATATGCCATGGCAGAAGGGAAAAAGAAAGTGGCCGTTTCATTTTCTTTAAGAAGTTTTACGCTATTGCGCAGGCCTGGAAATAATTCTTGTTTATCTACTTTATACTTAATAGTCCCAATTTCCTCCAAAGAATAGATAGTATCATTTTCAAGACTAACTAAATTGTAATTAAGAGTCACCAAATCATCAGGATTGGGAGTGTAATCACTTTCCTCATTTATGGCACTATAAAAGTACCAGGATCCTGTGGCCGATGTCAGATAGTGATGAAGAGTATCATTTGCGATGATTTGCTGAATAATCTGCTCCTCCCTGTTTAACAGTTCTATGTTGCGTTGAACGGAAGCATTAATAATACTTCCAGCCTTGGTTTTAACGGGCCGCCTGGGTTCAGGTTCGCCACAAGCAATAAGACATATGATCGGTATTATATAAAGGAAGTTCTTCATTTGTTAAGCTGGTCTTTATAGTTTTCCAATAAGGCTTCGAAATGCTTTATTGTGTCCTCCATATTGCTTTCACTTCTTCCTCCTGCCGCATTGGTATGCCCACCTCCATGAAAGTGATTTCTCGCAAACTCATTAACCGAAAAATTTCCTTCTGAACGAAATGAAATCTTAATAATTCTTTCTTCTTTATTCTCAATAAAAATAACAGCAAAACGAATATTTTGAATCGTAAGGCCATAATTTACAAAACCTTCGGTATCTCCTTTTTTATAATTATGGGTATCTAATTCTTCCTGACTCAAACTAGTATAAGCAGTGTTATAATCATTTAGGATAACCATATTTTTTAGTGCACAACCCAAGAGTTGTAACTTACTAGGGGTGTTAGTATCAAATATTTGATTTTGCACTTCAAAATTATTTGCTCCTTTATTTATCAGCTCAGCTACCACCTGATGCGTTTTACTGGTTGTTGACGAATACTTAAAAGAGCCTGTGTCTGTAACAATTCCGGCATACAAACAATCAGCAATTTCATTTGAAATCTTGTTGACATCCCCTAGCGAACTAATGAAATTAAAAATCATTTCAGAAGTTGAACTCATTTTTGAATCTGAATAGGTTATTTGGGCATAATTATCAGGAGCCTGATGGTGGTCTATCATTATAAAAGTTGCTTGCAACCCTTCCAGTATAGGTGTCATTTGTCCTACTCTTCCGAGTTGATTAAAATCCAGGGTAAAACAAAGGTCAGAGCTATTAAGGTATTCAACTGCAGCAGCGTTATCTCTTTCGAAATTAAGGACTTCGTTAGTACCAGGCATCCATTTTAGGAACTTGGGATAATCATTGGGGACAATTACCCTTACTTCCTGTCCAATTGCCTTAAGATAATGCCATAAACCCAGCGAAGAGCCGATAGCATCACCATCAGGGTTTTTATGGGGCACAATAACTATTCTTAGTGGCTTTGAGAGCAGTGCTTTTATGGCCTTTACATCCTCAGAATTCATGCGCGCAAATATACAATTAAATTAGAGATTCCCTATACCGAAAATTTCAAAAGTTGGAGCCAGCGCAATAGGTCATTTATCCTACTTTAAAATATGGTAGAAAAGTATTCTGGTGACAGACTAATATTCCTTTTTATAAAAGTTTATTTTTGTTTAGTAAATCATTTGATTCATGTATAAATCATTCGTTGTTATAATTGTGTTTGCTTTTGCAGCTTGTACCACAAAAAAAAAATCGGTTAAAACAACTATCCCGGATGCTGAAATTACAATTGCTTTTGGTTCTTGTAATAAGCATAACTTAGAAAATCTTTTGTGGGATGATATAAAAGAAGCTAATCCATTATTATGGATATGGGGAGGGGACATAATTTACGCCGACACAGAAGATGTAACCGAAATAAGAGAATTATATAACGCCCAAAATAAGGTTACAGGTTATAAAAAATTAAAAAAAAGGACGCAGGTAATAGGAACTTGGGATGATCATGATTATGGTATAAATGATGGAGGAACAGAATTTGTATCTAAAAAACAAAGCCAACAGGCTTTTTTAGATTTTATGGACGTACCGGCAGATCATCCGAGACGAGCTCAGGAGGGCATTTATTTTGCCTATGACTATAACGGCAATCTGGGTAAAATAAAGATAATAGTTTTAGATACACGATATTTTAGAACAGCATTAACCCCGGATACGGCAACTGAAAAAAGTTATAAGCCCAATAAATATGATGAGGGTACACTTCTTGGAGAAACACAATGGAAATGGCTAACCAATGAGCTGAAAAATACGGATGCAGATTTTAATCTGATTGTAAGTAGTATTCAGTTCTTGTCCAAGGAACACGGTTTTGAATGTTGGGGAAATTTCCCCCATGAAGTTGAAAGATTTAAACAATTACTGTTGGATTCAAAGGCAAAAGGAATAATTATCCTTTCTGGGGATCGTCATATTTCTGAGTTTTCTAAAATTGATATTCCCGGACTTTCTTACCCACTAATAGATTTTACCAGTAGCGGACTTACACATGCCTATTCAGATTTTTCCGGAGAACCCAATTCATATCGACTTGGTAGTGTTATTGCAAAAGAAAGTTTTGGACTGGTAAAGTTGAATATGATTACTAAGGAAGTTCAGTTGCAAATAGTGGAAAATAACGGTATTGTGCCTCTTGAGATAAGACAGAATTATTAATGTTGTGGTTTGCTGTAAGAAAATGTATTTTTGCCCAAAATTTTATAAATGACAGCTAACAGAACTTTTACAATGATTAAACCAGATGCGGTTGAAAGTGGGCATATTGGAGCCATTTTAGAAAAAATCACATCTGCAGGTTTCAAGATCATAGCTATGAAATATACTCAGTTGAGCAGGCGTGATGCCCAGCAGTTTTATGCCATTCACCGTGACCGTCCCTTTTTTGGAGAGTTGATTCAGTTTATGACAAGAGGACCAATTGTTTCTGCTATTTTAGAAAAAGACAATGCAGTAGATGACTTTAGAGCCTTAATAGGGGCCACAAATCCTATGGAAGCTGCTGAAGGAACTATACGAAAATTATTCGCTAAAGATATAGGTGAGAATGCTATACACGGTTCAGATAGTGACGAAAACGCAGCTATAGAAGGAAGTTTCCATTTTTCAGGCAGGGAAATTTACTAAAGTGAATTATACGGAAAATTCGTAAATAAAGTTTACTAGTTACCTCAATACAATATTTTTAACTAAGTCCTTATTTAATTCTTCATTGATCATATCAATGATCCTGGATTTTCCATGACTCAGTTCTTCTCGTAATACAGAAGATGAAAGTGAGACAAAAAGCGTATCGTTGCGCAGCTCCACTGCGGTAGTATAATTATTCACTCCATTGTCCATTATCTTCTCCCAGGCTTTTCTGACCATGACTTTGTCTATGCCTTTCTGCAATTTATTTTCTTTAATAAATTCATTCAAAGCTTCACTAAGGGAATGTAGATGTTTTTCTTTAGCCATTACTCTTTAGCATTGATTGGCTGAAATCGTCTGTAATGATAGGACAGGCCTTCCTTATTTTTGACAACCATTTTGGTTTTATTAATCTCAATTATTTGTTCTTCCCATGAACTTAAGTCATTCTGATAATTCATCCAAAATAAACCATCTCTTTCATTTACTTTGAATGATTCTGCATCGCTGGAAGTATTATAAGTTCCATCAAAAGTGGGTTGCACTTTCTTGCGAAAACCTTTCATATTATTGTACTCAAAATAATCAATAGTTAGATTTAAGTCATATTCTTTGGTTTCTCCATCGGGAAATTTAACTTCTTCAATCTCCCAATATCCGTTGATATTATTTAAATCTGAAACAGATATTTTTTCAGAACACGCCAGAAAGCAAAAAATCAGCAGTAAAGAAACCAGCTTGCGCATACTACAATTTAAAAATTTTATAGGATTGATGAATAGATTTCACAACATTTTCCGTACGGTCTGGATGTGTGTCACTAATAAATATTTGACCAAAATTTTCATCATCAACTAATGTAATAATATGTTTTACCCTATTCTCATCCAATTTGTCAAAGATATCATCCAAAAGCATTATCGGGGTTGTTCCGGCATGTGCCTTTAGAAATTGAAACTGAGCAAACTTTAAAGCGATTAAAAATGACTTTTGCTGTCCCTGACTTCCAAATTTCTTTATAGGATGATCTTCTATTTCAAAGCGAAGATCATCCTTATGAATACCTGTGGAGGTGTATTGCAATGTCCTATCTTTCTCAATATTACTCTCAAGGAGCGATAATAGATCTTGTGAGAACAATTTGCTTTCATAATGTATGTTAACCAATTCCTGTCCGCCAGAAATTGCTAAGTATTGTTCTTTAAAAATAGGAATAAAATCTGCGATAAAAGCTGTCCGTTTTTGGAAAATGCTTGTTCCGAAGCCATTTAACTGTTCGTTATAAACAGAAATTGTTGCCTGGTCAAAAGAATGGTTGACCGCAAAATATTTTAGTAAGGTATTACGTTGTTGGAGAATTTTATTGTATTTAAGAAGTGTTTGCAAGTACTCCTTATCTGACTGTGATATAACACTGTCCACAAATTTTCTTCTAATATCACTTCCCTCAAGAATTAAATCTCTATCGGCAGGCGAAATAATAACTAAGGGTAATAGTCCAATATGATCAGATAAGCGATCATATACTTTGTTGTTTCGTTTTATGATTTTTTTCAAACCCTTTTTGAGGCTGCAAACAATCTTTTCGTTTCTGTTGTTGAGTTTAAAAGTACCTTCAATGATAAAAAACTCCTCTCCGTGCTTTATATTCTGACCGGCCAGGGGATTAAAGTAACTTTTACCAAATGCAAGATGGTAAATAGCATCAAGCACATTGGTTTTCCCTTTTCCGTTATCACCGACTAAACAATTCGTTTTCGAATCGAACTCAAATTGTTGCGCCTCAAAATTTTTGTAGTTAACCAGTGATAAATTCTTCAGGAACATTGGGTAAGTAATTAGGCAATAAACATGGAAGGTGCAAATTATCGAAAAATAACGAATAATTTGGCTTTTGGTTTTGGATAAAAACTTTATTTTTGCGCGACCAATAAATTTAAAGATGGCAACATATAAGAAAAGGGGTTATAAGCCTAAAAATAAAGCCGAAGAAAGAGAACTTGATTCTCAGAAAAGTGCAACGGCGGAGGTTTTTAGTAGCCTGGATGAGAGTGCTTCCAGATCTGAACAATGGGTAGCCAAAAATCAAAATTATATACTTGGCCTGATAGGTGTAATTGCCATAGCTGTGTTGGGCTATCTTGCTTATAATCAATTCATTCAAAAACCAAAAGAGGCAAATGCAGCCAATGAACTTTTTTATCCTCAACAATATTTTGATCAGGCTTTAAACAATACAACGGAAAAGGATTCACTGTTTTCTTTAGCATTAAATGGAGCCGAAGGGAAATACGGTTTTCTGGATATAATCGATGAATACAAAGGGACAAAAGCAGCAAACCTGGCAAATTATTCTGCAGGTATGGCTTATTTGAACATGAAACAATACGAAGATGCTATAAGGCATTTGGAAAATTTTACTTCCGATGATGCCATCCTTGGCGCCCTGGCGAAAGGGGGAATTGGAGATGCATTTATGCAATTAGGACAAGCCACAGATGCTTTAGGGTATTATGAATTGGCATTTGCCCACAATATAAATGACTATACTACTCCAAGATTTCTTTATAAAGCCGGAGTAACTGCTTCAGAGCTGAACCAAAATGATAAGGCACTTCAGTATTTTCAGAGAATAAAAGATGAATTTTCAAATTCAGAAGAAGCCCAAACTATAGACGCTTTTATAGGAATGGCTAAAAGCAAAAAATAAATGGTTACGTCCAACAAAAATCTGTCAGTTTATGACAAGAAAACAATCCCAGACGCGAAGGATCTTCGGTTTGGGATTGTTGTTTCAGAATGGAATCCTGAGATTACTGAAAATTTATATAAAGGCGCTGAAGCCGCATTATTGGATTGTGGTGCAAAACAAGGGAACATTTTAAGATGGAATGTTCCGGGTAGTTTCGAGCTGACATTTGGAAGTAAAAAAATGATTCAGGATAGTAATCCGGATGTTGTGATTGCCATTGGTAGTGTAATACGGGGAGAAACCAAACACTTTGATTTTGTTTGCAACGCTACCGCCCAGGGGATAAAAGACCTAAATGTAAATACCGACACCCCCGTGATTTTTTGTGTGTTAACGGATAATAATCTTCAACAGGCAAAGGACAGAAGTGGTGGTAAGTATGGAAATAAAGGAACGGAAGCTGCCATTGCAGCAATCAAAATGGCTTTACTTTAACTGATTACTTCTGATGTTTAGATTTGCTTATAATCACATATAGGCACATTTGGATTATATTGTACGATGTAATCTGAATAATGAGTATGCCACAAACTGTTAACAATTTTTGGGAAGGATATCTCTTCATATTTTTTGATTTTGAGTAACTTTGAGACATAGGTATATGGGAAAATTTTCAAAACTACGTAAGAACAGAAAATACAATTACACGCCCCGTTATTATGACGACAAGGGTGAAGGTAGCCCATATAAAATGCAGCCAAAACTTGATAAATACCGCACTACCATAAATGCGCCAAGAGGTTTAAAGGGAAAGTTTAGTAATGCAATGGGTGATATCAGGAAAGCTGGAGACCAAAACCTAAAATTAAGAATGCTAATTATAATCGCCATCCTTATACTTATATTCCTGTATATTATCGATTTTGATTTGTCAATCTTCTATTCAAACTAATGGCAGATATTATACAACTTTTGCCAGACCACGTGGCCAATCAGATTGCCGCGGGTGAAGTAGTTCAGCGCCCTGCCTCTGTGGTTAAGGAGTTGTTGGAGAATGCCATTGACGCAGGAGCTACTACTATAAAATTAATTGTAAAAGACGGAGGAAAGACTTTGATCCAGATTGTTGATGACGGATTAGGCATGAGCGTAACGGATGCCCGATTAAGTTTTGAAAGGCACGCCACTTCCAAAATTAATTGTGCTGAGGATTTATTTCATTTGGATACCAAAGGATTTCGTGGAGAAGCACTGGCTTCTATTGCTGCTATAGCTCATGTTGAAATGAATACCCGTCCGGAAGGAGATGAAGTGGGGACGCTTCTTAAAATTGAAGGGAGTAAGGTTTTATCGCAAGAAGTAGCCGTAACACCTAAAGGAACATCTGTATCAGTAAAGAATCTCTTTTTTAATATCCCGGCAAGGAGAAAATTCTTAAAGTCCAACCAGGTAGAATTACGTCACATAACTAATGAATTTCATCGGATAGCTCTGGCACATCCATCGGTACATTTTTATTTTTATAACAATAGCAGTGAACTATTCAACTTGCCTTCTACCAATTTAAAAAAACGAGTTGTACATGTATTTGGGGTTAAAACAAAAGAAAAATTAGTGCCTGTAGAGGAACAAACCCAGGTGGTTAGGATATCAGGCTTTATTTGCAAACCGGAATACGCAAAAAAAAGTAGAGGGGAACAGTTTTTCTTTGTGAATAATCGCTTCATAAAAAGCCCGTATCTCTATCATGCAGTTATGGCGTCTTATGAAGGGCTGTTAAGACCAGATACAAGTCCGGGCTACTTTTTATATCTCGAGGTAGATCCATCTTCAATAGATATTAATATACACCCGACAAAGACAGAAATTAAGTTTGATGATGAACATACCTTATACGCTATACTCAAGTCAACAATAAAACATAGCTTAGGTCAGTTTAATGTAAGTCCGGTTTTAGATTTTGACAAAGATCAGAATTTAGACACACCATATGTTTTGTTAAATAAACAGGCACAACAGCCTGGAATTACTATTGATCCAGGCTATAATCCATTTAAGGAAAGCGGATTTGAAAATAGTACCAAAAAGACTTTTGCAAGGCAACCATCTGGGGATTGGGAAAGTATGTATGTAGGTTTGGAGTCCAAAGTTGGCAGGGAAGAGGGTTTTAGTACAGTACATTTTGAATCTGACGCTATTACGGGTTCTATTTTTGAGGAAAAGCAGGAATTGGATGGAATAGGGGTAACCACATTTCAGCTTAGAAGAAAATATATAGTAACGACCATAAAATCCGGGATGCTTATTATTGACCAGGGGCGCGCACATCAACGAGTGCTATATGAAAAATTTCTTAAGAATATTACGGTAAAAGAAACTTTAAGCCAGCAATTGCTCTTTCCTATATCACTCATTTTTTCAAAGACAGAATTAGCTGTTCTTAAGGAAATTCAAGGAAGTTTGACATCTCTTGGTTTTGCGTTCGGTCCTTTTACGCAGGATGAACTGCAAATAACCGGAATACCCCAACTTATTAATGAGAGTGAAATAGGTATTATTCTGGATCAATTAATTTCTGATTATCAGATGGAGATAAATGGGAACGGATTTACTCAATCTGAGGTATTATCAAAAGCACTTTGCAAGTCATTGGCGGTAAAAACCGGAGAAAAATTAGATAATGACTCACAACAGACTTTGGTAAATGCATTGTTTGCGTGTAAGGAAACTAACCGAAGTCCGTTTAACAAATTAATTTACGTTACAATAACCGAGCGTGAGATTGATAATAAATTTATTTAGATGGGAAGACTAACTGATGCCATTAAGCATCTGCTAATTGTTAATGTGTTGTTCTTTGTGGCGACAAATTTATTTGGAGATCAGATGTATCAATGGTTTTCATTGTGGTTTCCGGAGAATGAGAATTTTGGAATTTGGCAGATATTGTCCCATATGTTTATGCACGGGGGTTTTATGCATATTTTATTTAATATGTATGCGCTCTGGGCTTTTGGTACGCCTTTGGAGCGAATGTGGGGTCGGAATAAGTTTTTGTTCTTTTATTTCTCTGCGGGAATTGGGGCAGCACTTATACATACCGGTGTAAATTATTATTATTTCAATCAGGGAATTGAGGCCCTGGTAAATTCAGGAATAGCGAAAAGTCAGATTATGGAAATTATTTCTGGCGGCCAATATAGTCCAGACTGGTATAATTACGCGCCGCGTAGTGTTATAGACAATTTTTTAAGTGCATATAATACACCGGCTGTGGGTGCTTCGGGAGCTATTTATGGAATATTGGTAGCTTTTGGAATGTCTTATCCAAATAGTGAATTATTCCTTATCTTCCTACCAATTCCTATTAAAGCAAAATTTTTCATTCCTGTATTAATAGGCCTGGATTTGTTTTCAGGAGTTACCGGATATTCCATATTTGGCAATGGAATTGCCCATTTTGCCCATGTAGGAGGAGCCCTTTTTGGATTTCTAATGATGTGGTACTGGAAAAAAAATCAGTATAATAAAAATCGATGGGACTAGAATGATTTCTGGAAATTTAAAATATCAATTTACTCGGCTTAGTATAGCAGAAAAGTTAATTGCAGTAAATGTATTTGTTTTTATAATAAACGGATTATTTACTTTCTTAATGGGCATGCCATCCAATTCATTGCTTCGATGGTTTGAATTGCCAAAAGATTTTATCGACTTTATTTCTCAACCTTGGTCATTGGTAACCTATTCCTTTTTCCACGGGGGTATTTGGCACCTTTTTTGGAATATGATAATGCTTTATTTCTCTGGGAGAATTTTTCTTAATCTTTTTGGACCTAAAAAATTCGTAAGTGCTTATTTTTTAGGGGTCATATTAGGCGGTTTAGTCTTTTTGCTAAGTTACAATGTATTTCCTGCTCTTTTAAGCACCAACGCTGCACTTATAGGAGCATCTGCGGGCGTGACTGCTGTATTAATTTTTGTATGTACCTATATTCCTAATCAGGAGGTAAGGCTCTTTATTTTCAATGTAAAATTGTGGTATATTGGAGCTTTCTTTGTGTTGGTAGATTTAATTCAGATACCATCCGGCGGAAATGCAGGTGGGCATCTTGCCCATTTAGGAGGAGCTTTACTGGGATATGTGTATGCCAGGCAGCTTTTAAAAGGCAGAGATATTGGAGAAGGATTTACCAAAATGTTGGAAAGTCTTGAAGGCCTTTTTAAGAAGAAAGAAAAGAAAGCACCTTTGAAAACAGTGTACCGCCGTGCAAAGGGAAATAGTGTTTCTAATGTTAATTACGATAAGGAAAGCAAACAGCGTAAGATAGATACTATTCTGGATAAGATAAGTAAATCGGGCTATGAAAGTCTCTCCAAATCAGAAAAGGATTTTTTATTTAAAGCAGGTAAAGAGGATTAATCTGTGAGAGAATTATCCATTTTTGATAAAATAATTTTTTTTTTAAACCTGATATTAGGTGCACTTCTTTTATTTTCGTTTTTGGCACCTTATATTTCGGTAAATACATTTCTTCCTTTAACCTTTTTGAGCTTGTTTTTTCCAATAATTTTTATCATAAATATTCTATTTATTTTTTATTGGATATTTAGAAAAAAAAAGATATTTATACTGTCATCTTCAGCTGTTCTCATTTCTTATTTCACTTTTGGTTCTTTTTACAAATTCGGTTCTACTAGTGATTCAATAAAAAATGAGGACCTGAGCGTAATGACCTATAACTCAAGAGCTTTTCGTGTTGGACATTCTAAAAATAC